>Ga0351902_1037_pt2 | contig 37288 bp, 35 predicted proteins | sample BONcelHT113001D5_FD_205828 | JGI IMG/M metagenome (GOLD analysis project Ga0351902, IMG submission 205828) | Enriched cells from coal bed in the Powder River Basin, Montana, United States - BONCAT cells T11 rep1 HSBNCT.T11.300.1.D5 ...
ATCATTCCATGTTTTACAAAAAGTAAATTCGATAGCCACATTCAGTTATGTAGCTTATCTACCACTGCAAAGCAATGAGCTTCCTATTAAAATTGGCTCTCACAGCACTCTTAACTTAAATGAGGTTATTCCGGGTTTAGCTGTAGGTGTGCAAGGGATGAAAATCGGTGAGTTAAGAGAAGTTCATATTCATCCGGATGCATCGTATGGCTTTTTGGCTGATCCTGAAATCTCAGGACCGTTAAAATTTGTCATCCGCCTGGAAGGGATTGATTTAGAATCCCACCCATTGAATCTCAAACCAAATCCTTTAGCACTTGATCTTACGCGTATTGGTTCCCAGGAAGAAATCAATACATTGCATACTATAAATAAAGCTCTCAGCTATCATTTGGGAAAATCCTTTTGGAATTTCTATAAAACTGTGCTCTCATCATCCAGCCAAGAACTCATCGAGCAACTCAAGATTGTTTGGAATAATCCAGAACAAAGAATTGCCGATCAATCGCTCGATCGGGCAACCTTAACGGTCTATAAAAAACAGTATCAGATGGAGAAAGATAGGATGATAGCCGTCATTAAATCTAACCCTTCCGCAATACAACTGATAGAAAATCTACTTTACATTCAATTAGAAAAAAAGGGAGTTGGTTCGGATTCTTGGCCAAAATCACTTTCACTCACTTATAAAGATATGAATGGAAACATCCTGAAACAGTCTCGTTTTGAGAGTATGGCGGCTGATGAAATGGAACGTCTTTGTCTAGGTTTGAAAATCGGTCTCAAAAAATGTTCTGCAGGCGATAAAGGTATTCTTTCGATCGATCCGGATTTGACTGATCAGGGACTATTTAGAAATAACCTGTCACATCGTGCGCTTTTTGTTGAGTTTGAAGTACGTGATCCTGTTTGATCCACAAGTTATGGTGTGGATCTGATACATGTATGATGAGGGACATAAGGTAGCAAGGCCGTCCCGGCCTTGACTATTAACAACCAAATAGTCCCGATCTGGATTCAAGGCCGGGACGGCCTTGCTACCTTATTTACGTCGAGACTTCCAGGAATGACTATATGCTCTTATTTAGTCTCGGCTTTGTTGATGACTTTTCCATTAATCTCATTCAAAGAATCGGGGCTGATTTTTCCAAGATATTGAGGAAGCTCCAGGCCTGCTAAAGAAGCAATATCATGGAGAGCCGGTAGTGATTTTGTAAATTGGCTAATGAAGTTTGCAGTTGATGATCCTTTTCCATCCGAGCTGCCGCTATCCCATACAGTGATCTTGTCGATCTTAATGTTTTTGATAGCTTCCACTTGGAGCTTCACGATCTCTTCAAGCTTTTCGATCAACAACATTGTGGCTGCGCTCTTAGTATCTTCTCCGCAAGCTTCAAAAAGCTGTTTATAACCAGTAGCCTTTGCGTCTAATAGCTTCTGGATTCCCTCTGCTTCAGCTTGTCTAATCGATAGGATCGCCTCTGCTTCACCGCGTGCGATGATGACCTTGCTCTGCGCTTCTGCCTCAGCATCAATTTGCATTTTCCGTTTCTTAATCTCTTGGGGAACAATCTGCTCGGCCTCCAAAAGTTGCGTTTGGGCTAATGCACGCGCTTTTTGAATCATCGCTTCTGCATTCTGCTTCGCTACTTGGCTGCGTTGTGCGGCTTCCGCTTCTTTTTCAGCCAACATAGCATTTGTCAAAGCCATTTGAGCTTTGGAGTCATTTTCTCCTTTTATTGCTTCAGCATTATAAGAAGCCACGGAGACTCGGCGGTCCCTTTCTGCCAATGATTTTCCAATATCCCCTTGTTTTTCCTGCTCTGCCACATCTACCTTAGCTTGGTTCACAGCCATGGACGAGGCTTTCATTCCTATACTTTCGATATAATTGGACTCGTCAGTTATATCTGTGATGTTAACGTTCAGTAAAGTAAGTCCGATTTTGTGGAGTTCAGGCTCGATATTCTTCTTAATGGCCTCTAAAAAGCGCTCCCTATCTTGGTTGATCTCTTCGATTCTTAGAGACGCAACTGTGAGACGTAACTGACCAATAATAATTTCAGTAGCCATAGACTCAATTTCTTTATGGCCAAGGTCTAACATTCTAACGGCTGCATTGTTCATCACATCGGGAGTTATACCTACAGCTACAGTAAATGTACTTGGCACGTTCACTCGTATGTTCTGATGAGAAAGTGCGCCCTTTAACGGAATGTGTATAGTGCGGGGTGTTAAATCTAAAAAAGCATAGCCTTGGATCAACGGCCATATAAATGTACCTCCCCCATGATAGCACTGAACGGTTTTACTACCCGCTACTCTTCCATAAACAACTAATACTTTATTGGAGGGGCATCGGCGATACAACTTTGCCAGAAAAAAGACTGTTGAAAATAGGAAGAGGAGAAAAACTCCTACAGTGATGCTTAAATATGAAATGTCAAACATAAATACCTGTCTATAATAGGGTTACGACGACTGTGTTATCGTCTTTTTTTTCAAGTATCTTCACACGGGTAAACGAAGGCAATGCTTCGGAATTATGAGAAATGGCATCGATTTCATGTGTGAAATCTTGTAGTGAAATCGAGATTTTGCCGATCCCGTCTTTTGGGATCGATTGATACACATAGGCCTCTTTACCAATAGCATCTTCAATTCTATAAGAATTTCCAGCACTTTGAAGTTTTTTTGCATATTTAAAGATAGAGCGAATGATGAGAGCGGCAAGAATGCCTGATGCGATCGATATTCCAATCGTGGGAATGTTTTTAAAACCAAATTCATTTTGGCATGTGATTGCTGTCCAGCCAAACATCATCAAAAATCCTGTGATGGCTTGCATGGAAAACCATTTGAATTTCCTCGCATCTGCGGAATCACTACTTGCCTCAGTGGTGTCACTGATATCGAAATCTTGATCCGTGCCGCTGAAAATATTGATTATGAATTGGATAAAAAACATACCCGTACCAGTGAGAGCGCAAAACCAAAAAACAGTGCCAGATTTAGCTAACTCATTAAAATAATTAATATAATAAAACATAAATAACGTGATTGGCTTTTTATTATATAGTGAGTAAAACTCTGATTGATTGCAATGTCAATGAATATATTGCCAGGTACTGATTAAATTAATTTATTTAATTTTAACACTAATGTTAGAAACTCCTTAAAAGCACCTAGATTATTCAAGAACAGAATTCACTTCGATTTGATCTTTACGGTGAGAAAGAGTATCCTGAACTTGTCCCTTTGTCGTGTTCAAAAGGCTTGCGCAGGAACCATGAGGAGAACGAAAACGCTAGAACAAAATAGAAATGAAATTGGTTAATCACAAGACTTTTTTAGCATCAGAAGCCGTTTTAATATAGCTTTCAGGTCATGTATAAAGTTACTTAGGCTTTATCCATCAATTTAATCTTTAATTACAAGCGTGTCATATCCCCACAATCAAAGCTGGCTTAGCACTCCTCTCGGTCGCTTAGTCATATTGCCGCGTTTCAAAACAAACAAAGACACAAATTAATGCTTAAGCTTCCACAAATAGTCCACGAAGTATTGTTTTGATCTAATAAAAGGCTTTGTCTGTGTGATTGAGTTGAATATCACACAGCCTGTATCGTGGGATCATGTTCAAAAACAGGCTGTATTCAAGCAAAAATATCTTCAATTAGTAGCGATATGCCGTCCAGAGCGATTTCTTATTCAAACAAAGTCACGATTCCTTTTGAAAGAATGCCATAGCTCCGAGTGAAGGGATACTTCTTCTGAAGTGTTTCTTGGGCTGCTTCATCACACTCTGTTTCGTCAGAAATAGTGCCTTGGAGCGAATTATATATAGCGTCATATTCATTTGAGATTTTATCAAAGTCCCAGCATACATTGGATAACAAAACGATCGATAAATCATATTCAGGAAGATAGTATAACTCAGTCTGATAGGAGCCGATAGTACCCGAGTGTCCAAATGCTAAACCAATGCCAGCTCCTTCGATTCCAATGCCATAGCCATACCCGTCTAGATTTTCTGTAATCATCAGTTCATATAATTTTTGTGGCAGAATGGATTTCTTTTTATGCAGCGCGAGATTCCATTTCAACAAATCTTCAGCAGTCGAAATGATTGATCCCGTACCTTTGGCTGTACTGATATCTTCACAGTGCAATTCAGGGTAAATTGTTTTTCGATGTTCTTTTGGGTCGTATCGCAAAGGAGGCAACAATCTCGATATTTTAGAATTCCGTTTCAATTCATCCCATCGGCCATGCTCAGGACATACTGTCGAATTCATTCCTGTAGGGTCGAAGATTGCCTGCTGAAGGTATACACTTACCTTTTCATGGGTGATCGATTCGATTACTTCAGCGATTAAAAGGTATCCTGTATTTGAATAGAAAAATTCGGAACCCGGAGAAAATAACAAAGGGTCTTTCACGATGAGTTTTATTATTTCCTTAGGAGTTCGCTGTAATTCAAACCAATGCTGCTTTGCATCTAATAAATTCGCATACCCACAATCCTCGGCATCTGTGTAATTTGGAATCCCGGAAGTATGGCTTAACAAGTGGTGTAATGTGACTTTATCGGCCCATTTAGGCATAGAACCATTCCAAACTGCACACTCCTTTGGCAGATATTTGGAAAGAGGTTGATGGAGTTTTTTTTTGATCACGGCAACCCTTCTTTCTTCAGATGAGTCCTCGCTGAGATCGTATAAAGCTTTCAGTAAGGCGACGGCAAAAAACTGTTTTGATACAGATCCTATCATAAATTGCGGTTCTTCCTGTTGTTCTAGGGATGCATCGCTGCGTACCTCAAACAAAATCCTATCCCCATGGGCAATCAGAAGTTCTCCATCAAACTTTCCTTGCTTTTCCAAATCGATTGCCAGAGAATAAAATGCCCGCAATTTCCTATCTAAATTCATAGAAGCTCCATTTGTTCCATACCTCGCGCAGTATAATACAATGTATCGTTTATCATTGGGGCAGGTGTACCATGCCATCTTCTCCAATAAGCCAATGCGGATTCCAGGCTACTTCCCATAGATGACCGTCTGGATCGGCAAAATAACCACTGTGACCACCCCAAAAAGTGTCTTGGGCAGGTTTTACTATTTTGGCGCCAGCCAAGGAGGCTTCTTCTAAAACATCTTGAACATCATTTTTATTCGTTACGTTATGTGCCAAAGTAATACCGCGAAAGCCTTCTCTCTTGAGTTCTACCAAGGCATCTTCGGCTAATAACCAGTGTGGATATAAGCAGAAGACAAGATTTTTCGCTTGGAAGGCGGCCATATGCTCGTTGCTTATAGAAGAGGGGCTAAATCCTAAATTTTCATAAAATATTCTTGATCTTTTGAGATCTTCTACGCCTAAAGTGATTACATTAATTCTTGGAACCATGCTCAATCCTTTTAAAAGTTAGTTCTTCCAAAGTTTTGTCGATGGATTTATCCTTCCAAAATTTTACATAATTTTCAGAGGTCATCAGAGATGGCAACTTAACGTGATCTACAAACAAGGTTCCATTTAAATGATCGATTTCATGCTGTAGAATGCGTGCATACCAACCTTTTGCCTGGATAACAACAGGTTCTGCACGTTCATTCAAACACTCTACCCGTACCGACTTGGCCCTAGAAACGATTCCCACTAAATCCGGGATGCTCAGACAACCTTCAAAAAATTCGGCCATCCCAGATTCTTCAATTGTGATCCGAGGATTGATAATCACATGATACGGTACTTTGTATCGCTCTCTTTCCGCAAGCTGTTCTTTGGTAAGCTGAGTATGGTCTAAATCTTCAATGACGGCGATTTGAAGAGACTGGCCGATTTGCGGTGCAGCTAATCCCACTCCTGGGGCAGTTCGCATGGCTTCCTTCATCTCAAGGATTAAGTGTTGGACTTCAGGGCTAAGTATCTCTTCTTTGGTTAGTTCCTTGGCGGGCTTTCGTAAAACCGGGTCCCCAATTTCTACGATCGCCAGTATGTTTTTATTAGATCCCTCAGATGGACTTCTATAAATAACTTTGGATTCGGTGATGGAAGAAAATGGGATGAACCCCTGATAAAGATGATAATACTTCGTTGTACCGCCAGGATTGGCTTCGAGCCTCAGATCTCCTTCCAATTTATTGGTCGAGAGCTTCAACACAACAAATTGAGGTACATCTGACCAATATTTTTCTATAATTTTATCTAATTGTTCTTCAGTAGAGAGATGGATAAAATCATGATCTTCAGCAGACAGTGTGACTGTTTTTCGATTTTCGGTTGCTTGCCAATTGCGATAGGAAAGGATTTTATAGAGATAGGTGGGAGGGGCTATTTTTGATTCCATATTTTCCTTTGATAGAAGAGCATCACTACTGAATAGATAGGGAGATGTGATGCATAACCAAAGAGTCATAAGGCAGTGTAATAGTGATGTCATCAGTTTCCTTCTCATCCAAGATTTTGCTAAGAAAATATCGTGATAGTTATATTTTGGCAATATGTTTTCCCAGTCACATTGAGGTATAATCACTCCCGATTGCGGAGACTCTATGATCGCAAAATTCGGTTGGTTTTTATTAATACGTATTTAAATATAAGCAAAGATAGAAATCGGCAGTCATAACTGTAACATTTAGCCCTTTCTCTGTGCTCTCTGTGGCCTCTGTGGTAATAACTGAAGAAGCAGTTTACTACCACAGAGGCCACAGAGAGCACAGAGAAAGGGCTAAATGTTACAGTTATGACTGCTGATTAGGTATTCTCATTATCTTAAGAGTGGTTTTACAACAATCCAACCGAATTTTGCGCTCATCGCGGAGACTTCCTGAAATGACTATACTCAACTGCTTATAACGTTAATTGTAAAACTCACTATTCGTTTTGATGTGAAATTTTATTTAAATTTAGTTCCTGGAAAATTTTACCGACAAACGCTTTCCTATGGGCTTCGCTCGAATGCAATCGTCTTAGCATATTCATAAATCGGTATTTTCAAACCAATTTCTCGAAACATATATGTCCTTAGCCTATCGTAAGCTATGGAAGAAACGATGTTATAATTTTGATTCCTTGGATTCCTTCTTGTGAATAATCTCTACATAGAAAGCACCGTTATTGTCATCATAATCGGTGTCAGAGACCCAAAAAAGAAGCCTATTCTGCTTGGCAACAAAGGGGGCTGATTGATAAACGTGATCCAAATGATAGGTACCATCGCACACGGAAATGTTCTGGCTATTTTTTAGGCTTTCGTATTTTTCTAAGTGCTTTTCTTTATTGAACTCATAGCAGGCATCATTGGCCAAATTTTCTCTCTCTTGAACCCATTTGCCAAGATTAATGACTTGGCTTACTTTAATCCGATAATGCTCATTCAAAACCAGGGGAATTGGAACTGTGGCTGATCCGTCAGATTGGATATGCCCCTTCCAGATGACCTCATCAGCATATACATTACAGAAACCAATACTCAGCAGACAATGAAAAAATAAAAAGAACGTTTTCATATGGCACCTTTTGATTTAAAACTATCTATAGTCCTTCCCGGAAATCAGTGGAATCGAAGGTAACTATCTAATAGGCATCGTTTGCGCTTTATTATTTGGAAATAGCGAATGCTATTCCCTGCAAAATTAATTCACAAAATCTGCTCTATTATATAGTTACCTTCGATTCCACTGATTTCCGGGAAGGACTATAATCGCAATGGGAGAATCAACTTTTTCTTAAAGCAAAAGGATTTTCGATTTTATTAAGTGGAGTTCATCCTCACTGACCGAATGGGGTTTTTGCCTATAGACTTTTAAGATGACCTGACCACCCATTTTTTCTAAAATCTGTTTGGATTGCTCCGATCTGGATAATGGAACATGCGGATCTTGATCGCCATTGCTGATCCATATATGCGATCCCTCAAAATTCCCTTTGTACTTACTTTCATCGATTCTTTTGCCAATTAAGCCTCCTGTTAAGGCAATAACCCCTCCATATTTTGCTGCGTAGCGAGCAGAAACCTCTAAAGCTAAGCAAGCTCCTTGTGAGAATCCCATTATGTAGATTTGCTGTTTAGGAATATGTTTCTCTATTTCATCGATTAGGTTTTTTATTGCAGCTACAGAGAGGCTAAGAGCCGGCTCATTGAGTTGTTCTTCAGCCAAAAAACTATAGGGATACCATGCATGCGTGGCTGCTTGGGGTGCTGCAATGTAAAAATCCTCATTGGCAATTTGAGGAGCCAGACTGATGATATCCTCGGCGGTACTTCCTCGACCATGCAGCAAAAGTAAAGCCTTGGAGGCCTTTGTTATGGAGGCGCCTTGATGCAAGACGTGAGAAATAGCGTTCAATCTGAAAACCTCCCGATATCCAATTTTATAGGAGATAGAGTTCTTTCTATAAGGTTTCTGTTTTGTTCTTCCCAAGGTGGTAACTTTAATGATTTCCCCAAATCTTCCAAGGGTTCATCCACAGTAAATCCTGGAGGAAGAGTGGCAATTTCAAACAATACACCCCCCCGGTTCTCTAAAGTAAACCGAATGGAAATATTCCCTATCTAAAACAGGTGTGACATTTAAGCCATATTTCCATAGCTTTTCGCGAGCCTTCAGTTGTGTGGCATCATCAGCCGTTGCAAACGCAACATGGTGAATGGTGCCATATCCCGATAAGCCTGCCATAGCATCCGGAGTGCAGAGGATATCGACAAAGTCACCGGGTTTTCCACTCGCTGAATAACGCCAACGGTTCCCTGAGGCAAAAATCAATGCGTGGTCCATTTGGCTAGTCAGCAGATCTGCTGTTCTTTGATGACATTCTTCGGAAAGGGTGATGCCATAAAATCCTTTGATAGCAAATTCTACCGGTACATTCCCATTGGCAAAGCCTGTTCTGGCATCCTGAGAATTAGCTACAAGTTCCAAACCGAGTCCATCTGGGTCTTCAAAATAAATCACGAGGTCATCAAAGCGGTTTTTTGGGGACTCATGCGACACAGTGAATTTATCAAGACGTTTTATCCAATATTCCATGGCATTTTGAGTGATGGAAAATGAGGTGGTTGTCAGTTGTCCTTTTCCCTTTCTACCTTTTGGAAGGCCTGGTATAGGAAAAAAGGTCAATATTGTGCCCGGAGACCCTATTTCGTTGCCGTAATATAAATGATAAACATCCGGTGAATCGAAATTTATTGTTTTCTTAACGAGCCTTAATCCTAAAACGCCTGCATAAAAATCAACGTTCTTTTGGGCATCTGATGCCAAGGCTGTGATGTGATGTATCCCAATAACAAGTTTGTTCATGATTTTTAAAAAAATGTTAGGGTTGTTGTTCCTCTATTCTAAAGACTTCAAGGAAGGAATATATTTCTTGATTCTACTATAAATAGAAGAGTAAACAAAAAACTTTAATAAATCAATACGTGTAAAGAATTTATTTAAAACACGATGTATGCTTGTTACTATGTAATTAGAAATAAGCTTGTTAGTTACCCCGATCTGGCTATTAATATTTTCAAGGCCGGGACGGCCTTGTTACCTTATGTCTTTCACCGTGACTTTTTGAAGACGTACCGGTTGATCGAGGGTGCATATGTTTTAAAATTAAAAGTATATAAGTAATTGAATTTTTGTTTATTATAGTAAAATTTTCTTGCGTAAAATTTGAAGTTGGCGTTCACTATGTTCACTCATGTTTTACTCGTATAAAATTTCCTTAAAATTTAAATAAGAGGTGATATGGATCCAAGAATTTCCTTTCAAACACCAGCAAACGTCTCGAGAACTCTTTCAAGGGGACAGTCAGATCTTCCCCCAAAGCCCTCTGAATTCATAAAAAAAACAAGGTCCCAGTCACCGCTTAAACAGGTAGTTACCGACTGTTTAAAACCTGATAGTCCTCGGGAGGGCATTCAGACAAGGCCAAAGTCAATAACCATGCCTGTAAAACCTAACGGAGATTTCACAACAAAAAAACAGAACTCTCAGTCTGCTTTACCTGCACATTTAACCGATGAGATTTCTCCAAGGCCTATGCGAAGATTTAGTCTGAACTCAATAAAAAGCCTAAGTACTCGCTTTACATCCAAAATATCAAAAAGCTTGAATGCGGACTCTATTTCGGAAGATACACCAAAAGCTGAAGAGGTTATGCAGAACCTGCAGCTTTATTATAAGATGTTGTTTGATCCAAATTGTGAGGACAAGGCTCTTGTTAAAGAATTGCAGAATATCTTGGATACTGTCCACATGTCTCTTGAGTTGAAGTACCAAAGGTTTAGTCCTGACAATGGTCCGTCACAACATCTTATTCCGGTAATTGACTTAATTGAAAAGTTGAGAGCCCGACCATCAATTAATAAAATATTAGAGACTGAGCATAGGAGTACATTGATAGGTCTGTATTTCTCCCATTTATTTTTTGAAAGAATTCATGATGTCGAAGGTATGTTGGCATTGCTGAAAGTCAAACAATTGGATTCCATTATTCAGATCTTGTCTTCTTTTCAAGAATCCGAATTATCAGAAATTAAGAAAAATGAAGAGGTGACACTTGGAGGAAAAATTTTTACTTCTGAAAAGAAAAAAATGCGGACTTTGTTTCCCATAGAATTAGATCCTCTTAGACGACTCATCAGCCGATTAGGTTTAACCTTTGTTTTGCATCCAGACACCCAAGCCTATGAAGTTTATGGATTAAAACTTTGCAAAATCGTGTATGATGTTCCAAGTCCGGTTTATATTCCTGTGGAGTATTCCTTGAGAGGAAGTATACAATTAGCCTCAGACTATTTCTTGAATTGCAAGCGTACTTTGGAAACATATGAATCAGCGATTAAATGGTTAAAAGATCTCATAGATACACCTAAAAATTTTGAAGCGGCTCTAAGTGGTCCGGTTCATCAATTACCTCAAATGTTTCAACATTCCGATCTCTATTCTGCGTTGGATTTTTATAGGAATAACAAGTTTGGTGATTGTTTGGGTCTTCTCTCTGGCAGCGCAGATCGAGAATTACAAACAAGAAATTATCTCAATCTTCCCAAAGAAGGGTTTATTCCGGCGATCATTGGTTTTGCCAAAAGATTTATGCGGCTCATTGCTAAGATGAAGCTTAAAAGTAACCAGGAAGCACAAATCCAGCTGGAATCGATGTTAGATAAATTACTTAACGACCTGCATCAAGCTTTTAATTACCCTACTCGGAATGAAATTATTGCGATTATTTGTGAAAAATCGGGACTTGACGAGAATGACAAGAAAAAGATAGAAAAAATACGCAAATACATCGAGGCTGATCCAGGATTGCCATCCAAAGAAAAAGTGAATAAATTTTTAGAGAACGAGTTATGCTTCCCTAAAGAAATACGTGAAACCATTTGTAGTTTTATCAGACAAAAACCCGATACGACAATTAATTGGAAAAAACTGGAAGAATTTTTTACAGGTTTGCCAAGTAAATATTCGGCAGTGATCAGATCGCAAGAAAGAGAACGCGAAGATGCCTCCAAAGTGTTTTTCTTGTTGTTAGAACGCGTCAGGAAATGCCCTGAAGCTCTAAATACAATAAAAGAGTATCTTCCAGCCTTGGGATCCGGCGTGAGTGAAAAATCCCGGGCTCTTTTTGCGGACATCAACTCTATTTTTTTTGGGGATCTGAATATTCAGTTGCAGCAAGAGATTTTTAAGAAAGTTCTTGGTGATGATTTAAGATTTCCTGATTTAATACTCATCGAATTTATCGTGCTTATGCTATCAGCTATTGTTGACTTTCCAGAGAAGATCCAGGAAGACATTCAGTCTTATGTGGAGGAAGTTTTTCCTTATGGCTGGGAAAACTTCTCCTGGAAGACTATTGCTAAGTTTTTGGAAGCCTCGCCAGATTCTGCCGTAAGGCGTGTATCTAGCAGCTCAGCATCCACGATGGAAATGTTAAAACTTTATAAATCACGGGTCGGCCCCATGGAATTTCTTACAGATATGGTAGATATAGATGAAAGCATTTATAGTACAATCCCATCGGACATTGATATGTCAGTAGATATTGATGCGACCAAACATTGAACTTCCAACCCATTCGAAATGACCAAGAAACATCCGAGTTGGATGTTTCCGGGTCATTATTTTTACTGTCCTTCATGTTGTTTTAGCGTTTCATCAATCTTAGCTTTTATGGCTGACAGATTGAATGAGGCTGGAGATTGCATGGGAGGGAAGTCAACCGCTGTCAAGGCTAGTTTTCCGACTTCCTTCTGAACTGTGACAAAACGCCAGAACTCACGCGCATAAAAATCATTCAGGTAACCTCCTCCCATGTCATTCGTGCTTTGTCCACGGGTTGCAGGTGTTCGTTCGAATGGATCCTGACGCAAGTTCACAATGGTCGGCATATCAGTGGTAACTTTTTCCCCAGGCCAACCCCAAGGTTGCTGAAAGAATTGGTATTTGAAGTTATCAATACGGATGGCACCCAGATGAGGGCCGCCAAAGTAGAAAATCTCATGCCGTACTGAAGGACTTTTTCCCAGTAAGAGGTCCAATTGATTATAACCGTCCAAATGGTTTTTATAGGTCCGATCTCCTAATTTTACTCCCTTTAAGAGCTGGTCTGTAATTTCAGGATTCCCCGCAGCAGCAACTAGAGTGGGGAACCAGTCGAGTCCTGAAACAATACCATTTTCAATAGTGCCGGGTTTGATTTTGCCTGGCCAACGGACAATGCAAGGGACTCTGAAACCCCCTTCAAAAACAGTTCCCTTTGTGGCTTTGAATGGGGTCATCGCTCCATCCGGCCAAGTAAATACCTCAGCCCCGTTATCAGTTGTGAAGATAACAATGGTGTTCTCAGCTTCGCCGATTTCTTCCAAGTGCTTGAGTATCTGTCCGATGCTGTCATCCATTTGGGCCATTCCAGCTTCTTCTACATTGTAGTTGCTAGTTGGATTCATCATGGCTTGGTATTTTGGCGGTAAATAGGTAAAGACATGCATTCTGGTCGTATTATGCCAGATGAAAAACGGCTTACCGTCAGTTTTGGCCTTGTCCATGAACTCACTTGTGCTTTTAACTAACACGTCATCAAAAGTCTGCATGTCGTATTTAGCTTTAAGCCCTACCTGCCAATTTTGTATGTCTTTCATGTTCGGAAATGGGGCAAGCGGTCCTTCATCCACAATTTTTTGTTTGCCAATTTTCCCCCATCTAGGCTGCTCTGTCGTATCGTCGACATCTGTTGCCCAGGTGTGTACGAGATTGCGCGGTCCGGTTTTCTCAATCCAATCTTGTGGATAGTCAAACCAATAGGGATCCGACATTGCATCCAGATGATACAAGTATCCAAAGTATTCGTCGAAGCCATGCAGTGTTGGCAGATATTTGTTTAAATCCCCAAGGTGATTCTTACCGAATTGTCCGGTCCTGTAACCCAAGGCTTTCAATGCCGTGGCAATAGTACAGGCTTGAGCCGGCATGCCTACATCTGCCCCTGCTTGGCCTACAGTAGTTAATCCAGTGCGGATTGGTAGTTCACCGGTGATGAAGTTCGCACGTCCGGCTGTGCAGCTGGCCTCTGCATAATAATCGGTGAACATCATGCCTTCATTTGCCAGCTTATCGAGATTCGGCGTTTTTCCCGACATGATCCCCCGGTGATAGGCCCCAATGTTGAACCAACCTACGTCATCGCCCATGATCACAAGGATGTTGGGCTTTTTGTTTTCGGTTTTATTTGCCGTTTGGTTTGCTGTGCTTTCTACAGCTTGGCTAGAGGTTATACCTAAAGATAAGATACCCGTAGCTATGCTGAAGGCCCATCTAAAAATAACAATTCCTGGTTTCATTGTGTTCTCCTATTTGTATGGCATTTGATCTGGTAGTTTTTGTCATTGAACAGGAACGTGTTATTACACTGGAGTTTGTTTGTTGGAACTACAGATCTTTAATTTGTTATAATTTATTTTTATTTAAGTTAAATTAGATTTTTTTTATTTTAAAGTATCATGAATAACACCCTTACAATCAATTTGTTCGGCATCCTCGCTAAAAATGGTGTCGTTCTAAGCAAGAATTGACAAAAAGAATGGAATAAGTTACAGGCAAGATATCCGACTCTTAAAAAGGGGTTATATTACTCTTAAAAAGGTGTTATCTTATGGCTATTCAAAGCTTTTTGTCCGCTTTCACTATTTTTGTTATTTTTAGTTGTCATGCGATCGACCCTCTACCCTCTTGGAACAACGGTCCGGCCAAACAGTCCATCTTGGATTTCGTCCATAAGACAACGGATGCAGGCAGCTCATCATTTGTGCCTCAAGAAGAGCGGATTGCAACTTTCGATCAGGATGGAACCCTCTGGGTCGAACAACCGGCTTATACTCAACTTCTCTATTGTTTTGATCGTGTGCCTGTCTTGGTTGCTGAAAAACCTGAATTGAAACAAGTGGAGCCATTTAAGACCGTGCTTTCGGGTAATAAGGAAGCCATAGCAAAACTAACTCTCCAAGATCTTGAGAAAATTGCTGCTGCTACACTAACAGGTATGTCAACAGAGCAATTTGGCACTGAGGTGAAACAATGGATTGCCAGCGCGAAAAATGAACGATGGAAACGTCCCTTTACACAACTTACTTATCAACCAATGCAGGAAGTACTAAACTACCTTCGCGAGAATGGGTATAAAACATATATCGTAACTGGGTCTGGTCAAGATTTCGTACGAGTGTATTCCACACAAACGTATGGTATACCCGTTGAACAAATCATAGGAACTGCGGCAAGTGTCAAATATGAACATGATAAAAACGGAAGGCCTGTCCTGATCAAAGAGCCTAAACTGGTCGTAGAGGACAATCATGCCGGGAAGCCGGAAGCAATCCATCTCATGATCGGGCGCAGGCCAAATATTGCTTTTGGGAACTCCACAGGTGATCAGCAAATGCTGGAATATACATCTGCCGGCAATGGGGTGCGGCTTTCTCTGTTAGTTTTACATGATGATCCGATAAACGAGTATGCGTATGGTCCAGCGCAAGGATTGCCGGATTCCAAGGTAGGAACTTTTACTCAGGAGCTCTACAATCTGGCCCAAAAAAGAGGCTGGACTATAATCAGCATGAAAAATGACTGGAACAGGATTTTCGCATTTGGTCCACCAAATTCAAATCAGCCTCCAGCAGACCAGTAAACGAGGGAAATTGAATTGTAATCTTACTGCTTAATCCCCCTAACGATACCGCGGTAATTTTAACAATTCCTTGATCTCCATGTAGGAATTTGATTGCAGTTCTTTGAGATAATTAGTTAGTTATTCGTAATAGTTGATCAACGAAATAATTAATTTTCAGTTATTTGAAAAATATCTAAAAAAAACAGGAATGTTTAAAGTTTTTTGTTTACAAAATTCTCGTTGAAATAGATCATGAATTTCAAAGAGTAACCAAATTTGGAGGTTGTTATGAAGAAGATTTTTTTGATGACTATGCTTTCTTTGACTTTTATTGCTTGCGACAGGCCAAGCAATCCTAACACATCTGCACACGATAATGACAATACGGCAAAAAATGCTCGTGATAGTGATATGAAGACAACGACGCCGGGGGATCAATCAGAAAGTGAAGCTGATAGAACGATCACTCAGAAAATACGTCAAGCAATCGTTTCTGATGATTCTTTATCGACCAATGGGAAAAACGTGAAAGTGATCACGATAAAAGGGGTTGTCACCCTTCGTGGGCCAGTTGCCAGCCCTGAAGAAAAAAATACAATAGCCAATAAGGTTAAAAACGTACCAGGTGTTTCAAGAGTGGACAATCAACTTGAGGTTGTTCGTAATAGATAATTATAACAATTTATGGAGGTATTTATGACTAAAGCTGTTTTTGGTTTAATCAAAAATGAAGAGCAGGCTAATAGAATTATAGATCGTTTACTATCCGCTGGTTTTTCTGCAGATGATATTTCGATTTTGTATCCTGATCGCAATAAACAATCGACACAAACTAATGAACGTCCCAACGAAAAAAATCCCAAAAAAGCACACTTAGGAACAGAGAAGCATACGAAAGCTCCAGAAGGAGGCGTTACAGGTGCGACTGCTGGAGGAATCCTGGGAGGCTCTTTAGGCTTGCTGGCTGGTATTGGCGCTTTAGCCATTCCTGGTGTAGGACCATTTATTGCTGCTGGGCCCATTATGGCTGCGTTAAGTGGATCAGCTATTGGGGGCAGTCTTGGTCTGCTGATTGGCACCTTAGTCGGTTCAGGAATTCCTGAATATGAAGCCAAAAAATATGAAGCAGGGCTCAAAGAAGGATATATCTTGCTTAGCGTTCATACCGATAATGGTGATGAATTACAAAAAGCACAGGATATTTTGAAAAATGAAGGTGCTAAAGATATTTCTTCGACAAGAGAAAAAACAAAAAGCAGATAGTTAAATCATCCGTTCAGGAATGCAAAAGCATTCCTGAACAAAAAATGTACGTCCTCAAAAAGTCATGGGGGCGGACATAAGATAGAAGGCCATTCCGGCCTTGAATATGTTAAAGGTCAGATCGGAACGATCTGTCTACCTTTTTTGCCATGACTTTGTAAGAACGTACAGAAAAATAAAGGAGATGTTTATGAGTAAAATGATGGCTCTATGGGTATTAGGAATTCCTATCTTTGTTATTATTTTGTTAAAAGTGTTTGGAATTATTTAACATTATATAGTAAATTTTTGTTTAAAAAATTGAAAGGTTGGATTTATGAAAGGAATTAAAGATCTGCTTATTGAAGAATTGTATGATATCTATAGTGCTGAAGAACAAATCGTCGAAGCCTTACCAAAAATGGTTGCAGCTTCTGAATCGCCTGATCTGAAAAAAGCCTTTCAATCGCATTTGAAAGAAACCAAAGGTCAGGTGCAACGTCTTAAAAAAATTTTCAAAATACTTAAAGTAGAAAAGAAAGAAAAATTATGCAAGGCGGCGAAAGGGCTCATTCAAGAATGCAAAGAAGTTCTCAAAAATTCGAAGACAAAATCCGCAATTCGCGATGCAGCCCTTATTTCTAAAGCACAACGTATTGAACATTATGAAATTGCTGCATATGGCACAGTGAGGACATTTGCCAAAGAAATAGATCTAGATACAATAGTGGATCTATTGCAACAAACGTTGGATGAAGAAGGAAACGCCGATAAAAAATTAACAGAAATTGCTGAAGGGGGATTGCTGAAAACGGGTATAAACCAGCAAGCTAATATGCCAAATGAAAAAAGTACAAAAACTAATAGAAGCAAAACAAGTACAAGAACTAATAAAAAATCTACTAGTTCTAAAAAGTTAGCAGCTGCCCGTTAGGAATGTAAGGATATGCAAGAACTCATCGAACAAAATTCAATGGGAAATAATCAGGGGCAAACTCAATCGGTTTGGATGGAAGTCCGTTTGCCCTTGTTTTCTTCATTGAACTCCAATATCAATGCTGATGTCTGTATCGTCGGGGCGGGAATTGTCGGTCTTACATGTGCTTATACATTAGCGAAACAAGGAAAAAATATTGTCGTATTGGATCAAGGTCTTATTGGAGGCGAACAAACAATGCGCACAACTGCGCATATAACATGGGCCTTAGACGACCGCTACTATGATTTAGAAAGTTTCTTTGGAGAAGAAGGTTCGCGCACGGCTGCAGAAAGCCATGCTGCCGCCATTGATTACATAGAAAAAATTGTCCGAGAGGAAAAAATTGATTGTGATTTTGAGAGGGTAAATGGATATCTTTTTACCGCCCCCGAATGTTCTAAAGCAGTTTTAGAAAAAGAATACATTGCCATCAAAAAAACAGGCATGGAAGTATCGCAAGTAAAAAATGCCCCTTTTTCTTCCTTTGACACAGGCCCATGTTTACACTTCCCCAAACAGGCACAATTTCATATAGCGAAGTACCTTGACGGACTAGTGAGAGCTATTGTTAAGTATGGTGGAAAAATTTTCACTAACTCTCAAGTCAATCATTTCGTAGATGGCGATACTTGTTTAGTTAGAACACAAGCTGGCCAAGAGGTCACTTCTCGGTCTGTTATTGTGGCTACCTCAACTCCAATTAATAATCGCTTTATTATTCATACAAAACAAGCCGCATTTCGTACGTATGTGATAGCTGCTCCCATACCTAAGGGCTCAGTTCCAAAAGGACTGTACTGGGACACTGCTGATCCTTACCATTATATTCGCACTCAAAATCATACAAGCGACAGCAGTCTTGAATGGTTAATAATTGGTGGTGAAGATCATAAAACTGGTCAGGATGATAAAATAGCAGCAAAGTATGATGATCTGGAAAAATGGGCAAGAAAACGATTTCCTATGATAACTAGCATTGACTACCGATGGTCAGGACAAGTTTTTGAACCTATCGATTCGTTAGCCTTTATAGGACGAAACCCTAGAGATAAAAATATTTATATTGCTACCGGTGATTCCGGGAATGGCATCACGCATGGAACCATTGCCGGAATCCTACTACCGGATTTGATCCTCGGTAAAGCTAATTCCTGGCAAGCTTTGTATGAACCTTCCCGGAAAACATGGGCAGCAGCCCCTCAATTCTTAAAAGAAAGTTTTAATATTGCTGTACAGTATAGAGATTGGTTCACTCCCGGCGAAAGGAAAAAAATTGAATCTCTAGCGGCTACCGAAGGCATCATTTTGAGGAAAGGTTTAAATAAAGTTGCCGTTTATAAAGACAATCAAAACAACGTACATGTACAGTCGGCCTTTTGTCCACATTTGGGGGGGTGCGTTCGTTGGAATCCAGGCGAAAAAAGCTGGGATTGTCCCTGTCATGGTTCGCGTTTTGACGGGTGTGGAAAAGTCATTAATGGGCCAGCAATTGATAACTTACCTACTATAAAATAGTATAGTATATTTTTTGTAACGTCTGGATATACCTCGCGAGGTATATTTCTGCTGCGACTTATTTTAAACATAACTTTAAAAATAAAAAATGAGAGGTCTTCCTATGCGGGCTTTGGTATTTCATCACCCTAAAAAAGTATCTGTCGATACCGTTGCGGATCCGAAAATCGAGAAGCAAGACGATATAATCGTGAGGGTTACATCGACAGCCATATGCGGTTCTGATTTGCACATTCTGAATGGTTTTGTTCCGCAAACTAAACCTATGGTTATGGGACACGAGTTCATGGGAGTTATTGAAGAGACTGGAAAAGATATTAAGAATTTAAAAAAAGGGGATAGGGTTGTTGTTCCTTTTCCCATTGCTTGCGGGCATTGTTTCTTCTGCGATCATGGATTGACTCCCCATTGTGAAAATTCAAATCCGAATTACGGGCCAGAAGGTGGAATGCTTAAAGAGAAAGGAGGTGCCCTTTTTGGTTATACAGATCTCTACGGTGGTTATCCAGGAGGTCAAGCTGAGTATGTCCGCGTTCCTTATGCTAACTTTAGCCCCAGAAAAATAGATCCTGAATTATCAGACGAAGAAGTGTTGTTTTTAACAGACATTTTTCCAACCGGTTGGTCCGCAGTAGATTGGGCTCAGCTAAAAGGCGGGGAAACAGTGGTTGTATTTGGCTGCGGGCCTGTGGGAATTATGGCCCAAAAAGCTGCTTGGCTGAAAGGCGCTGCTAGAGTGATAGGTATAGATGTTTTGGACTATCGATTGGACATCGCGCGTAAAACGGCAAAATCAGAAACATTTAATTTAAATAATACGAATGTCATTCAAGAAATAAGAAATTTGACAAAGGGGAGAGGGGCTGATGTTTGTGTCGATGCCGTTGGCATGGAGGCTCATCGTTCAACATGGGAAAAGCTTTCGGACGTTATGCATGCCCAAGCAGGCACAATCAGTGTGATTAAACTCTGTGCAAGCGCAGTTAGGCGTGGAGGTGTTATTTCCGTTGTTGGGGTATATGGTTCTTCCTATAACGATTTCCCATTTGGACAAATTTTTGACAAAGGCGTTACGATTAAGACTGGACAAGCTTTGGTGCAACATTATATTGATGAACTCTTGGAGTTAGTAAAAACAAAAAAAGTTATCTTAAACGATATAATTACCCATACGTTGCCCTTAGAACAAGCTCCTCACGCTTACGATATTTTCCTGAAGAAGAAAGATAATTGTTTAAAAGTTATTTTGAAACCTGGCAAATGACAGTGGAAATATTCATCTTCATATTCATGAAATAACCAAGGTAGGTAGTATGAAACAAGCCACAAAAACTAAGCTGAGGCCCAGACAACAGCAACCACGACCGGGACTGCAGTCGAAGATGCAGCCAAAGCCTAAAGTAGAAAAAGAATCTAAAAAATTAAAATTGTCAAAAAAAGTTGCTGTGATCACCGGAGGCGATAGTGGAATCGGGCAAGCGGTTGCAGTGGCTTTTGCCCAAGAGGGGGCTGATATAGCCATCGTCTATCTCAATGAACATTCAGATGCAAAGGAAACGCAGAAGTTGGTTGAGAAAACAGGTGCAAGATGCTTACTTTTGTCAGGTGATGTAGGAGAGGAGAAATTTTGCAAATCTGTCATTAAATCAGTGGTCGACTCTTATGGCCGCATAGATATTTTGGTCAATAATGCTGCAGAACAACATCCGCAAGAATCAATCGAGAAAATTACAGAAAAACAATTGGAAAAAACTTTTCGTACAAATATATTTTCCTTTTTTTTCATGGCCAAAGCCTCCATGAAATATTTAGAGAAATCTAAAGGGGTCATCATTAATACGACCTCGGTTACAGCCTATAGAGGAAGTGAAAAGCTCATCGATTACTCCGCAACGAAGGGAGCTATTGTTGCTTTTACGAGATCATTGGCCCTTTCCTTGGTTGAAAAAGGCATTCGCGTCAATGCTGTAGCGCCGGGACCTATCTGGACTCCTTTGATCCCTTCTACATTTCCACCTGAAAAGGTCGAGACATTTGGTTCGGATGTACCCATGAAAAGAGCGGGAGAGCCGGTTGAGGTGGCTTCTTGTTTTGTCTTTCTGGCTTCCAACGATTCATCTTATATGACAGGTCAGGTTTTACACCCTAATGGCGGGGAAATAGTCAATACTTAACCAATATTAATGAGGGAAATTATGCCAACAAAATACGGAAACAAATCTCAGGAATATGTAAAAGACGCTATGCATAAAATGAAAAAAGGTGAGCTAGAATCAGGGAAAAGTCATAAAAAAGTAACGGATAAGAAACAAGCGGTAGCTATAGGTCTTTCTGAAGCTAGAGAAAAAGGTGTAAAGGTTCCAAAGAAAAACGGGTAGACCAGAAGTCAATTTTTCGCATGCGGCTTGCAGCAGCACGAACATAAGGCTAAAAGTGTGTCATCCTAACTTGTGTGATTGGGATTTATAACAGGATAAGCATGATCGCCTTCAGCGGCAGGATAAAAAACATGGGCTTTTGAGATCTGCTTGGGGATGGTGTTTGTGGTTGAGAGGTTTTTCTTTCCCCTAATGCCTTTATCATGCCGCCGAAGGCGATCATACCTATCCTGTTCATTATAATTCGTGGGTAGATTGAGTCCTTGTGCTAGCCCTACGCAGTAGGGCCTCATTTTGTAGCCCGTCAGCAAGGCTCGCGAGCGCAGCGAAGACGGGCTGCAGCTACGGGTAGAGGCATAAATACGGATTAACCCCTTAGGGGGTTCTTCTTTTTTAAAACACAGAGTGACAGAGGACACGGAGAGAAATCATCTTAAGTGTACGCTCCAAGTTTTTCATCCTAGATCCAGGATAGAGTCAATCCACCTAGAACCCAACTCAATCAAGAATTTTCCTGACCCTTAAGCTAGATCCAGCGAAATGACGAAACAGGTTGCTATGATCATGACCAGTGATAGGCGAAACATGCTTTGTCCCCAAATCTGATCATTGTCAGCTTTAAAGCCTTTTAGGCACAATCCCAACCACAGCAAACCTACGCTCGTCGTTACAAACAAATATACATATCCTGTATAATTAAACACTGTAAGCAGGCTGGCTGCAAAAACAAAGCCAACTATGTATACTAACATATGTATTTTTGTGCGAAACATCCCTTTTTTAACCGGTAATACAGGAATATCTGCTGCTGCATAATCGTCAAAATGGTACATGGCGATCGAAAAGAAATGCGGCATTTGCCATAGGATCATGATCGTAAATAAAATGAGAGCTCCCAGATCAAAATGATTGCTCACGGCACAGTATCCAATGACAGGCGGGGTTGCTCCCGCAATGCTGCCTATTGCTGTACCATAGATTGTACGGCACTTCCAAACGCTATAAATAACGACGTAAACAAAAAAACCTAAACCAGCGACGATAACGGTCAAAATATTCGTATAGAGAAACAAAATCAAATTACCTAATATTCCCAACCCTATGGCAAATGCTATTGCATTACGTCCGGAAATCAATCCGGTGACAAGCGGCCTGTTTTTAGTCCGTTCCATCTGTTTATCAACTTGGCGGTTGATATAATTGTTAAATACGCAAGCAGAAGCGATGATGAGGGTAAGGCCCATCAGGGTAGCTAAAAATAAGAAAAAATCGATGTTTCCCTTTGAAGCCAGTAGGAATCCTGTCGCCACAGTAATGAGATTTCCCAAAATAATTCCAGGCTTTGCCAATAAATAATAATTAATCATGTGATTGTTCCATAGTCATGTTCGGCATCATACGTGCATTCAAGTCATTCATAATCCATAGAGATCCAACAACAATGGCAAGCAGGATCAATATTGTGAAAGCAAGTATCAGAGTAGCCCAGCGTGGTTTTGCTTCTTCCTGCCCAATGTGTAAGAAAAACAGCAATTGGATGATGGCTTGAACAATTGCAAGCGCTATAATTGTGTAAATCAAGGTTTGTTCTTGAAATATTCTTGTGATGACCAGAAAAAAGGAAACGGCTGTTAAAAGTAGAGAGGCCGTAAATCCAATCACATAGGATCTCAAACTGCCATGCCATTCTTTTTTGATTTCCTTCAAGCTGAGATCATGGGTCATCTTAAACCACTCCTAGTAAATAGACAAAACTAAATATAAAAATCCATACTAGATCTAAAAAATGCCAAAATAGGCTAAAAACGACAAGTCTTCGAAAAGTGTTAGCCGTTATTCCAAGCAAAGATACTTGCACGATCATGACAGCTATCCATAATAGGCCGAAAGAGACATGTATTCCATGCGTGCTCACAAGGGTAAAAAATGCAGATAAAAAAGCGCTTCGTGTCCAGCCATTCCCTGCTTGATACAATTCAGTAAACTCATGTAATTCCATAGCCACAAAGCAGGCGCCCAGTAGAAAGGATAAGGCTAACCAACCAATGACCTGGTTTTTATTATTTCGGATGGCCGACAGTATTCCTAAACCGCAGGTTACACTGCTGATCAACAAAATCATTGTTTCGATAAAAGCTGTGGTGAGACTAAATAGGTCTCTTGCTGAGGGGCCATCGAAGGTTTCATTGTGCAGAACCGCATAGGTACAAAAAAGCGTGGCAAACAGCAAACTGTCTGTCATTAAATACATCCAAAAACCTAGGCTCGTCTTAGAAAAAGTATCTTGATGCAGATCGGGAAGATGAGTATCAGATGGACCTAGAGTGTCTTGATGATGGATCGCAAATGTTCTACTCATACGATTTCAATCTCCTTGCATGCAAAGCTTCCATCTCCTTGACCTGTTCTACAGTGATGACATCGTGTTCATCTGTGCCTGAAAGTCTAATGATCACACATGCGACCATGGCAATGAAGCCAACAATAGCTAACCACCAAATATGCCAGGTCATCGCAAAACCAAAAATCAGACTAAGCACTCCAATATAAAGTCCCATGGGTGTATTTCTGGGTAGGTAGATATCTTCATATTTCATTTCAGGCAGAGGTGCTTGCCCTCTTTTGATAGCCCATAGAGGATCAATTTGATCCACAGTGGGGATGATGGCAAAATTATAGATGGGAGGAGGCGAAGAAGTATACCATTCCAATGTTCTAGCATTCCAGGGATCTCCTCCGGTATGGTCCCAGTTTTTAGCACGGTTTTTAATGCTCCAATACAGCCCGAACAATTGGATGGCGCCCCCGCATAGAATGATGAAAGCGCCTATTCCGACGATCACAAACAAGGGATGCCATTCTGTGGCTGCTTCATAATGGTCTAACCGTCTTGTCGCTCCCATGAAACCGAGCATGTAAAGCGGCATAAATGCGAGCAGGAATCCACTTAACCAGCACCAAAAAGCATATCTATTCAATTTTTCATCGAGGAAGAACCCTGTGAATTTAGGAAACCAATACGTGAACGCAGCGAAGAAGCCAAAAAGCACTCCTCCTATTGCCATGCCATGGAAATGGGCGATCAAAAACAGGCTGTTGTGCACCTGGAAATCCACCGGTGGTGAAGAAAGTAAGATTCCAGTCATGCCTGCAATTGTGAAATTTAGTAGAAAAGCAAAGAACCACAGCATAGGCGACGTGAAATGTACGCGTCCTCGGAATTTTGTGAACAGCCAGTTGAATATTTTAACTCCTGTAGGAATGGCAATAATCATCGTTGTGACCGCAAAAAATGTATTGACAACAGGACTAGCACCCATTGTAAAGAAGTGATGAAGCCAAACTATAAAAGACAGGAATGCGATGAAAATAAGGGCGCCTACCATAGAGACATAGCCAAATAATCTTTTTTCGGAAAATGTTGGTACGATCTCTGAAAAAACCCCAAACATGGGGAGCATCAAAATATACACTTCAGGATGTCCCCAAGCCCAAATGAGGTTGACATACATCATATAGTTTCCTCCGCCATCAACGGTGAAGAAATGCATGCCTAGGTAGCGATCTAAGGTGAGCATATACAGCGTTGCGGTCAAGATCGGAAACGCTAACAGCACGAGTACCATAGTGCATAAGGCACTCCAAACAAAAATTGGCATTTTCATCAGCGTCATACCAGGGCAACGCATTTTTAAAATTGTGACCAAAAAATTTATCCCCCCAAGGGTACTTCCTACACCAGCAATCTGCACCATCCATATCCAGTAATCAATCCCTTCATTAGGACTGTACTCGATTCCGGAAAGGGGAGGGTATGCCAGCCATCCTGCCGTCGAAAAGCTGCCTATGGCCAACGAAACGAGTGTCAAGGTTGCCCCTGAGGCAAATAACCAGAATCCTAGTGCGTTTAGGAAAGGGAAGGCAACATCGCGGGCTCCAATTTGCAGGGGGACAATCAGATTCATAAGTCCAAAAACCGCACCCATGCCCACGAAAAAAATCATAGTCGTACCGTGTGCGGAAAATACTTCTTGAAAATGAGTGGCGGAAAGAAAACCATGTGAATCCCCAACCGAGAGTACTTGTTGGATACGCATCATGATAGCATCGCCAAATCCTTTAAAAAACATAATAATAACAACAATAATGTACATGATACCGATTCTTTTCGGGTCCACCGTCGTTAACCACTCATTCCAAAGCCATCTCCATCGTTTAAGATAGGTGATTAAGACAACCAAAGCTATGCCGCCCAAAATCATCATAGCCACTGCCCCGTTTTGGCTGGATTCATGCTTGAAAGCTTCTAAAGATAATCTACCAAACATGTCTTACTCTTTTTTCTGAGGGTGCATATATTTATTCACGATCTGATCGAAGAGGCCCATATCTTTCAACTGAAAAATTTCCACAGGATTGTTTTGGCTCGGAGCCGCTAATAAGCCATATTCTTGGAGGTCTAGGGTTTTGGATGCTTGCTTGCCCGACTGTATCCATTGCTTATATTGTTCTTCAGAAGAAGCTCGGGCGATGAATGTCATACCGGCAAAACCTTCCCCGCTAATGTTTGCTGAAGATCCGCGGAAGTCTCCTTCCTCATTGGCGATCAAGTTCAATACTGTTTTCATCTTAGGCATGGCATAGATCTGTCCTCCTAAATGGGGGATCCAAAACGAATTCATAGGAGCATCGGCAGTTATTTCAAAGCGAACAGGAATATCCTTGGGAAACTGTACGAAATTCAAGCTAGCGATCTGTTCTTCAGGATAGATAAATAACCATTTCCACTGCAGGGCTACGACTTGAATCGTCATTTCTTTGTTGTTTGATTCAATGGGTCTGTAAGGGTCCAATTCATAGGTTTTGACCCATGTTAATAGGGAAACTATTAAAACCATGACACAGGGAATTCCCCACCAAATGTATTCAGCGATCGTATTATCCACTAAATCCGGATCATACTTACCATTCGGATTGCTGCTTCTATATATCCAGGAGAAAATGAATGTAAGGGCGTATACGGGAATAATGACGACCAGCATGAGCGCCTGAATAATGAAAAGAAGATTACGTTGTTCCAAAGCAATAATCCCTTTGGGGAAAAGCACTGCAATTTTTTCACGGAAATAAAGGATCTGCAACGGTTGCATAATCAAAATGATCAGCAGGATTAATGCTGTAAACAGCAGCATGAAAAGGACAGGTTTTTTTGCCATCTTCATTCTTCAAAAGATCCTTTCATTTTTTCCAAATTGCGGATTGGGTCCCGGACATACGCACAGAACAAACAATATAAAATCTTTTCTAAGCTACTCTTAGAAGAGGAATCTAGACGTATCTGCTTATTTTCAAAAAGATATTTTAAGTTGAGATTTAACACAAGCAAAAGGGAACAGGGAGAGTGGGTAGGTATTCTCAAATACTTTTATATACCTCGCGCGGTCTAAAACTTGGAATTTGAACTAAGCGAAAGCTCCGGGGTTGAATCGATCGAAAGCGATCCCATATTACAATATGGGATCGCTTTCGATCATTTCAACCGCGGGAGCTTTGGCGCTGTTTTTATCACGCTTTTCACTTGACCGGAACTATAGTGTTAATTTGTACGTCCTTAAGAAAGTCACGGCAAAAAAGATTATCAGATCGTCCCGATCTGGTTTTCAATATATTCAAGGCCGGGACGGCCTTGCTACCTTATGTCCGCGGCCATAACTTTTTTGAGGACGTACGTTAATTTTTTGATTTCATTTTCATTTTTTAATGAAGCCAAGCAGCTCCTCATTGATTTGATCTTTGAGAGTAGAACACATTCCATGCGGCGCACCTTTATAAACTTTAAGCTGTGCATTTTTTACGAGCTTAGAGGAAAGCTCTGCTGAATTGCCGATAGGCACTATCTGATCATCATCTCCATGCAGGATGAGTGTGGGAATATCAATTTTTTTGAGATCTTCAGTGAAGTCTGTTTCAGAGAACGCTTTAATGCAATCGTAAATGCCTTTGATACCTCCTTGCATTCCTTGGAGCCAGAATGAATCTCGAAGTCCTTCTGAAACTTTGGCGTTTGGCCTGTTTGCGCCATAAAAAGGTCCGCTCAGGTCTTTGAAAAATTGCGAGCGATCTGCTTGTACATTTGTCCGGATCTGATCGAATACTTCTTTAGGCAGTCCACCGGGATAGCTAGCTGTTTTAAGCATAAGCGGAGGAACTGCTCCGATCAAAATTGCTTTTGCCACTCGTTTAGTGCCATGACGGCCGATATAGCGTGCAACCTCGCCCCCGCCTGTAGAATGTCCAATATGAATTGCGTCATGCAAGTCAAGCGCCTGTACCAACGCAGCTAAATCATCGGCATATGTATCCATTTCATTGCCATTCCATGTCTGGCTCGATCGCCCATGGCTTCTGCGATCGTGTGCTATACATCTGTATCCATGCGAAGCGAGAAATAGCATTTGATCATCCCAAGCGTCGGCACTTAAGGGCCACCCGTGGCTAAAAACAATGGGTTGTCCGCTGCCCCAATCTTTGAAATAAATTTGGATGTCTTTATTATTTTCTTTACCCACAGTAATATAGCTCATATTGTTCCTTTATTTTGTGATAATGCTCTTCTGTGACGCTTTCGATAGGTGAGAATTCATAAACGCCTGCATTATTGACCAAGATATCGATCTTTCCGAAGGTTTCCAAGGTTTTTTGAAACAGTTTCTCAACTTCCGCTGGTTTAGCTACATTGGCTTGAATAGCTGCTGCTTTTCCACCTTTCTTGACAATTTCAGCCACGATTTTTTCCGCACCTTCTTTGCTTGTCGAATAATTGACCACAACAGATGCTCCCTCATTTGCAAGATGCGAGGCTATTGAGGCTCCAATTCCTTTTGACGCACCTGTGACTACAGCAACCTTACCCGCTAATTTTTTTGTCATAATAAAACCTTTTTTTTATATTAATGTTTTTTATAGGATTTTTATCAAAGAGTCAAATGCTTTACAGAGCTCTTGAAACTAAGCGAAATTCACATAGCCAGTAGGAAAAGTTCGATCAACATCTTAGTTTTTTAGCTTGCGAATGGTCTCTACAAGTTTTTTCGCCAAGCCTTCCACAGTTTCTTTTTGTTCTGGATTTTTTAGATTACCCTGAGAATCAAAGGCTTCTGAAGCATTCGAAATGCACTTTTGTCCAGGCAACACAAAGGTATTAATATTCTCAAGAATAGAACGGAGATGGACAAGACCTCGCAGTCCTCCTAGATATCCGGGAGAGGCGCTAAGAAGTAGGGCAACCTTATCGATAAAGCAACTGAGATATACTTCATCTTTACTGGCATTTCGAGAAGCCCAATCGATTGTGTTCTTTAAAGCCCCCGAAATTGAACTATTATATTCCGGTGAAGCAATGATAAATCCATCATTTTTCCAGAATAACTCTTTGATCTTTAATGCATTAACCGGCAAGCCTTTTTCCTCGATCTCTGCATTATATATCGGCAATGGGAAGTCATTGAGATCAATATAGGTGACCTCTGCTCCCGCAGCTTCAGCTCCTCGGATTGCATTTTTGGCCAATTTTTTATTGTACGAATCTGGACGTAAGCTGCCAGCAAATGCAAGAATTTTTGGTTTGTATTCCATTTTGTATTTCCCTCAGAAATTAATTTAAGACAATTTTAGGCAAGAACCTGGAATCATTTTTCCTAGAAATAGTATGCGGGTACATTTAATTCAAGCTCAAAGAATATTATAAGGTAACAAGGCCGTCCCGGCCTTGAATATATTAACAGTCAGATTGGGACGATCTGGTCACCTTTTTTGCCATGTAAATTAAAAAGTAAACTATTGTTTTATATATTTAAAATAATTAACTTACAATTTAAGTATGAAATAAAAGGAGGGTTGATGGATAATAAATTCAAATATAAGAGATTAGATAAAAATAACGCTGCTGTTTTACTAGTAGATCATCAGACAGGTTTAATTAATCTTGTTCAAGATTATACGCCTAATGAATTCAAGAACAATGTTTTAGCGTTAGCTGATATAGCCAAATATTTTTCTCTGCCAACAGTATTGACCACAAGTTTTGAAGATGGACCCAATGGACCTTTAGTGCCCGAACTTAAAGAGATCCTCCCAAACGCCAACTATATCCCGCGGCCTGGCCAAATTAATGCATGGGACAATGATGATTTTGTCAAAGCCGTTAAAGCTACTGGAAAAAAACAATTAATCCTTGCCGGTGTGGTCACTGATGTCTGCGTGGCGTTTCCTGCCCTTTCAGCATTAGAAGAGGGGTATGATGTTTTTGTTGTGGTCGATGCATCAGGGACGATCAACAAAGATATGCGTGATGCCGCCCTCATGCGTATATCGCTGGCTGGTGCACAGATGATGAGTTGGTTCAGCGTAGCTTCCGAGCTGCATCGTGATTGGAGAAATGATATTGAGGGGCTTGGAAACCTTCTCTCCAATCATCTTCCAAACTATCGAAATCTGATCTACAGTTATCAAGCGAGAAATAGATCCAAATAAAAAATAAAACGACTTGGCAAAGTTCTTGCCAAGTCTTTAGTGTATACTTGCTTTTGCTTTCTTTGATTATATGCGATTCACGGGCGGTGGCGACCAGGTGCCATCCAACACTTCCAGTTTGGGCCAGTAAAGCCTCAAATTCATTGTAAATGGTCCCTTTGCTGGTGTTGGCAGCCAATTAGGCTCCTTGGCTTTTCCAGGAGATTCCCTTTGTATATAAAGATCAAGCGATCCATCGGGATTGTAATTAAGTTTGTCTCGATCTCCAATGGCGTAGCGATTAATCGGATTGGCAGCAAAAAGCTGGCGTTGATCGTACATAGTCAGTGACCAGAAGCCTCGTACAGGCGGAATCTGATCTTTATCGAAATGTAATACATACTTATGGTCGCTGTCGAAAGGATGGCCATTTGCATCGGAAAATGCTGTTGGATAAACTGCATCTTGTACAACATTGGCTCCAAGCCCTGCATAGGCAACACCTGCTCGACGCAAGTAGTCTGTCCCATAAGTCCCGATCGCTGTCAGATTTGTCCTCCATCCGTTTGCTGCCACCCCGGAGCTTGTGAAGATTCTCTTTATTTGTTTAAGCCCTGCCGCAGGCGCCGCATTCAATGCATCTTGAACGATTTTCGGGGCTGAATCAAAAGAAAAATCCTTTCCAGGTTCAATTCCCAGGTGTTTCAAGCGGTCGATTATAGGATAGTCATTAGCATGCGGAGGGTTGGTTTTCAATAAATTGGTAAATATGGTAAAAAACGTCTTTGCGTCCATTTTTTCGAGCTGGTCAGGAGGAGCGCTCATGTCTTGTTTCGGATTTACATGTCCTTTCGGAGGAATGTAGTCTTTGCCATATGCGCTCAAGGGGACGGCTTTCATAGCGTTTTGAAACCTGTGCACTGCATCATAGTCCGCCTTGCCATTGGTCTGGGTTCGGCCGATTAACAAGCCAAGCGCAGTGGGGCTTCTGTACTCACGGACGTTATCAGGTAGTTTTCCTTTCCAATCAGGGCTGACTATAGCAAAGGTTTGCGCTTCGTCTCCTGTCGTACGGCTTCCCGGTACTGTAAAAATATCGGTCCACCAATCAAGCCAGGGCAACAGATAGTAGCGTCCATTAGATGCGGGAACGCTGATGATCAAAGGTTCTTTAGAAACATCAAAGGACAGAGCTGTATAAAGCGTATCAGCATTCGGCCTGACTACGTCAGTGAAAGACGGGTCCGGAAATGTACGTGCATGGGCCAGTTGGTTGATGGGTGCGTGAAGACCCTCTGCTTCGCTGACGTTTGTGCTCACATCACGTGTGATCTGCATCAGAACCATGGGATAAGCATACAGGTAGGCATCAAGAGCAATCTCTTGAGCTTCTTGTGAAGATATGCTTCTAGGAGCTGCTTCTACTGAATATATCTGGAGCATACTCATGCAAGCTGCTGCCAGCAATAAACTTTTCATAGTGTATCCTCGTATTTAGTACTTCCTTGAAAACCAGGGCAAAAAAGTAGCCGATCGTCCCGATCATGCTTTCAATATGTTCAAGGCCGTCCCGGCCTTGCTGCCATATGTTCACCGCCATAACTTTTTTAAGGCGTACCGTATTTTAAGCTAATCGTAATCCTTACCAATCATGGAAAGAAGTTATCCATCGCAAGGGATAATCTATTAACTATTTTATTTCATAAAAGATCATGCATTTTGAAGCAAATGTTGTCGCAAACCGTTATGTTCAAAACAGAGTTATTTTTTAGAAGCAATCTTCGACAACCAGACTTTAATCTCTGCATTTTCTATCTTGCTATGATTAAAACTTGCAAAATTCGTACTTGTTCGCTAAATCTCATCGAGACTATAGTAAAGGATTCTTTAAGGAATTTATGTATAACTTAAATTTTTCGACTCAACTAAGCGATAATTGGTATCTGATGCCAATGGATGTAGAAAGCGATTCTGCATCTGATAGATTTTTTTCTTTGTCAAAAGACACCCTGCCTGCACCAGCAAATATTGCTGAAGATTGGACTTTACTGCCGAATTCTCCAGATTTAATCTATCCGGAATATCAAGGGAACGCCTTAAAAAATTGGCTATTATGGAGTTTCCATACTCAAGTGTTTGGGAGCGATGCCCATCGAATGGGAGAAGTTGAGAACGGCCTTGCCATAAGTTATTATGTGCAAAGGAGTCTGGAGATTGCTCAAAAGTATGTAAAAATTCTACCTCCTGAGTTTGTAAAAATTCCCTATGATGGCGATATATATTTATCCGGACAATTATTTGGCGCTTATTCTCATCCTCAATCTATAGAGAGTGAATCTTTTGATCCTGATAAAAGAACTGCTATCATTTTTAGCGGTTCCTTTTTCCCTCATCAGGTATTTACTCCGGCGATTGCTGAGGGCTATCGGCAGGCTGGGATACAGGTTTTGACTTTTGACTACATGGGATTCGGAGAAAATATGTACGAAGAGTCCCCAAGTCCCCAAAATATGTTCAAAAGCGCTGAAGTGGCCTTAAATTACTTAATAGAAAAAAAAGTTTCACCAGAAAACATTATTATCCATGGATATTCCTTGGGAGGTTTTCCTGCTGCTAAATTAGCTGCTCAATATGGTACCGATTTAGTTTTAGATCGTGTTTCCATCTCAACTAAAACCATTGTCCGCAAAGCATTATCTAACATGCTGCCTTCGGTTGTGAATGGCATAGCAGTAGAGGCAATTGCTGCAGTTGTAGCTTATGCAGCTCCGTTTTGGCTAGAAGATGCATTGCCTAAAGTCAAAGGAAAAGTTTTTATCGCTCAAGAAATTGACTGGCAGTCAGATGGTGTTTTAGGACTTATTCAGCGCCTGCAGGAATGTCATGCGCTCGACTGCAAGTTGTTGAAATTCGCCACCACCCAGGAAGGTCATCTAACTACTCCATATAACACGTGGACCATTAAGGCACACCTCCTAGCAGAAAAGCTAGGAGAACGCACCTATAATGGCGATCGCGATCAGGAAGTTCGCAAACAGTGGCTCGCATATTTGCATATGGCAAATTGCGATCGGTAAATGGGTTTATACTTGTCTATTTTACTATTATTCTTGTGTGTTGTTTATTCTTTTATTTTTGAAGCGTTTTGAAGCACTATCCCAGTTGATATTATTAAAGAACACCTCAATGTATTTGTTTCTGTCTAATCCAAATTGTGTAATATAGGCATGTTCAAAAACATCCATCACAAGGATAGGGGTGCCTCCAGCTAAGTGCCCTAGATCATGTTCATTGATCCATTCATTGACCAGCCGGCCATTCTTGGGTTCAATATATGCAACCACCCATCCAATCCCTCGCATCAATCCTGTGGAAATAAAATCAGCCTTCCATTGATCGTAACCACCAAAATCATTTGTCATTTTCAATGCCAAGGGATCATTGGGATCAAGCGGCTTATCACCACCAAGATTTTCAAAATAATATTCATGGAGGAGCATCCCGTCAAATTCCCATCCTAAAATTCGCTTCAATCCGGCAAATTCAGGCGTTTTACTTTGGTTTTGTTTAGTTAAGGCTTGGATCTTTTGCAATACGGTATTGGTGTTGTTGACATACCCCTCATATAATTTAAAATGCATTTTCAATAAGGCGTCATCAAGGCCTTTGATTTTCCCTAAGAGATGGTCGAAGTTTTTTGCTTTGTATGGAGCAAGTATTGACTCTGAGGTTGTCAATTCTTTATATTCCGGCTGGGCAGCACACAAGGGAAATATGGACAAGCCGATCGTCATACAAGCTGGAAAAATGAGCGTTTTTTTCATAGTGTACCTTCAACTTTATGCTAAGTTCTTATAGGGGTTTTCAATCCTAAACATTATATATAAATTTATTTAGGAGATGTCCAAGATGTACAATATTTTCGCGTTTCTGGGTACCTTTATTTTGCTCCTTGCCTTTTCCCAAGCATTTATTGCTTCTCTTTTCTCACACGAGGGGCCAAGAAAGGAAGACCAGCTGACCTTTCAAAAGCATCAGGATATTCATCCTCCACTAGGTCTTCCTCCCATTCCATGGCCAAAAGATAATCTCTATACTAAAGAAAAAGCAGTCTTGGGCCGATATTTATATTTTGACGAGAGGCTTTCTTCGAACCAAACCATTTCTTGTGCAAGCTGCCACAACATGCCATGTGCCTATGGCGACTGTAGAGCTATCGCCATCGGTATCGATGATGTAAAGGGTACCCGGCATAGCCCAACCATCATCAACGCGGCATATGATACGATTTTCTTCTGGGATGGCAGGGCGGGTTCTTTAGAAGATCAATGTAAAGGGCCGATAGCGAATCCAAGGGAAATGACAAATCTAAAAGATTCCCATGAAGCGCATAAACAATGCGTTGAGCGCCTTCGAGAAAATTCTGGATATAAAGCTTTATTCAAAAATGCATTTGGAGACGAAGAGATTACGATCGACAAAATTGCCGATGCTATCGCCACATTTGAACGCACGATCCTTTCCGGCAACTCTCCCTACGACCGTTACGTTTCTGGCGACCGCTCAGCCCTTACCAAGGAACAGATTCATGGGATGGCAATCTTTAAAAAGGTGGGGTGTGCCAATTGTCATGGAGGGTTCAACTTCTCAGACTATCGTTTCCAAAACATAGGAATTGGCATGGATGCCCCAAATCCTGATTTAGGCCGTTATGCAATTACACACCAAGAAATTGACTGGGGAGCTTTCAAAACCCCTTCTTTGAGAGAAGCCGAACATACAGGTCCTTACATGCATGATGGCAGCCTTAAAACCTTGGAGGAAGTGGTTGACTATTATGATAAAGGCGGGATTAAAAATAAGAATTTACATCCTTTGATGCGTCCTTTAAATTTATCTACTGAGGACAAAAAAGCGCTTGTGAGTTTTTTAAAGGCGTTAAGCGGGGAAGGTTGGCAAAACATTCAAGAGCCTAAGGAATTTCCAAAATAAGAGCGTAATGGATCAGTTGTTTATTATCATCCATCATGGCTAAGTTTTGTCACACCCAGTGTGGACCAAATAATGACTCGAATAGTGAACTGATTTTTTATGATCTGATCGTATTCCAATCCCGATCCTGCTCATATTTAACGCAAAGGCGCAAAGGAAAAACACACAAATTTTATCTGGAGTTTGCTCGAAAGGGGAGCAGCTAAATATACCTCGCGCTGTTTAAATTCCAAGTTTTAGACCGCGCGAGGTATAGATTGTTAAAAATAAATAAGAATCTTAGCTGCTGTAAGTTACTGAGAATTTGTATAAACATAGGCTAAGACAAATTTTTGTCTTAAAACGGTGAAGTGGTGGCAGCAGATAGCCATGGGTGTAAACCCATGGAATAAGCGGATAGCTAGGCTAGATGCTATGAGCTCCCGTACGCCTGTCTATCCTTATTGGCATCAAAGAAATTCCCCCGAGAGGATTTCTCATTAAGGGTGTTGTTTAAGCTAGTTTTTCCACCTTTTTAACGAGATTTTTCAAGGCTTTCGGAACTGACTTTTTGAATTGAAATCTCATTGTTAAGGCAAGTAGCGGAGCGAGAAGACCAGACACCTTTACATGATGCGTGATTTGTACATGAGTTTCACTTATTTTTTTCAGCTTGTGACTGAACACTAATGTTGTAAATGGCATATGTGTCACGTCGCTATGGGCTTCATTCGGGACAATTTCCAAAATGGTGAAATCACTGGCGAACCAACCTTTCGGCTTCAGAGTCCCTTTTGTCCCTTCTGCAAACTTACCATCGAGACGACTCCATGTAAGTTCTTCGTCCCAGCTTGGCCAATTCGAAACATCTTTATAAACATTCCAAACAGCCTCTGGATTAGATTTCGCGACTTCAACAGCATTTACTTCCCAACTAAACATATTGATCTCCTGATTTTAAATTTTCTCAAGCAAAATACTAATGCTGGCTCCCTGAAGATTGCAAGCATACACCAAAATATTATTCAAAGGAACCTCGACCGCTTCATCGATGACAAATTGACCAAAGAGGGGTGAGCATGGTTGATTTGTAGAAAAAAATCCGGCTGGAATCTTCTGATGCAACAGGGCTTGCACCGCAACGATTAGCTCAACGGCGAGGTCTGCTCCTAACAAATGACCATATAGCGGTTTTGTTGTGGTAAGCGGGATATTTTCACAGGAGGCAAATACGATATTTAATTCGTTTAATTCCAAAATGTCGTTAATTGGTGCCCCTTTGCCTTCTAAAAAAATACAATCAACATCTTCAGGTTGCAAATTAGAGTTCCTTAAGCACTGCAGAATAGATACTGACAGTGTTGAAGCTATTCCAATTCCAGCTATCTTTGCATAGGCAGCCTGGTTTCTAGATTTTGCATTGCCATAGGTTTCAATGGTCAGGATCCCGGCCCCTTCTCCAAGAAGATACCCATCTGCTGTTGCACTGAAAGGGGTATAATTCCCTGTAAGAGAAACCTTTTCTGCATGCACGCATGCGTTATATACTAGAGGCGATAAAGGTGATTCCATTCCCCCGACAAAGGTTCCTTTCAAATAATTGTTGTTCATAAGATAAATCGCATGATCAATGGCATATCCAACGCTTAATGAATGGGCTGAGAAGGTTTTACTATATCCGGAAATCTTATATTGGATAGAAATCTCTCCCTGTGGTGCGGTTGGAAACCAAGCCGTGGCTACATATGGGCTTAAATTTTCATAATTTCTTGAATATATGTCATCCAATTGCGGTTCCACAAAAGACCATCCCCCTGTCGAGTTTCCTAGAAGAATGCCAAAATCGTAAGATGTCTCTTGGTTTAATCCTGACTGCTCATAAGATTGCCGAAAAGCCTGCATGGCCAACAGGCAAAATCTATCAAGTTTGCGGGCCTTTCTCATATCAATATCTCGGTAGAGTTCTTGATTATCAACGTAGGCGACCACATGGCGGATCGATTGCGTCCCCTTTATCTGATGATGAGGTCGATAGCAAGTTTTTGCTTCATAAACATTGTCTATAAAGTCCCTTAGATTATTACCAAGCGATGTCGATACACCCATTCCCGAAATTATAATATCTTGATCATTCATGCTATATGGCCTTTTTCAAAATCAAACATGTATGGATACCTGAGAAACCGCTGCTCGTTTTTAACACAGTGTCGATGCCGGTTTCGAAGGGGTCTCCGTGTATTACATTGATAGGACACTTAGGATCCTGATTTTCGAGGTTAAGTGTTGGAGATACAATTTGATGTTGTATTGAAAGAACAGAACTAATGATTTCAATGCTATTGGCAGCAGATAGAGCATGCCCCAGTTGCGATTTTATTGATGTGACAGGTATTTGCTTGGCGCGTTCTTTAAAGACTGAATAAAAGGCATTTGATTCAGCTATATCATTTTGTGGGGTAGAAGACCCATGGGTGTTGATAAAGTTGATGTCGTCGGCTGAAATTCTTGCGTCTTTAAGGGCAAATTC
>Ga0351902_1038_pt1 | contig 36960 bp, 24 predicted proteins | sample BONcelHT113001D5_FD_205828 | JGI IMG/M metagenome (GOLD analysis project Ga0351902, IMG submission 205828) | Enriched cells from coal bed in the Powder River Basin, Montana, United States - BONCAT cells T11 rep1 HSBNCT.T11.300.1.D5 ...
TTTTCGCCTGTATCGGATCCATGCTGGTCGGTGTCATCTTCTGCTGGATAAACATGGTAGCGCCCATGATGATGGGGGTTACGTAGTACGGATCCTTTGCCGACAAGTCGGTGATCCAGAGCATGAAGGGCGCGTGTCGCAACTCAATGGAAAACATCAGTGCCTTGTACAGGGCAAAGAATACCGGAATCTGCACAACCATCGGCAAACAACCGCCAAGGGGATTGACCTTATGGGTGCGATACATCTCCATGATTGAGCGATTCAATGCCTCCTTATCATCCTTGTGCTTCTCTTTCAGCTCGGCCATTTTCGGCTGCAGCTTCTGCATGTCCTTCATGGACTTGTAGCTCTTGTGGGTAAGGGGGAAAAAGAGAATTTTGATGATTACCGTTATGATAATGATCGCAATTCCGTAGTTATGGGTGTATTTATTGAAATATTTCAGCGTATACAGGAGTGGTTTGGCAAGGGCCGAAAACCATCCCAGGTCCAGTGCCTTTTCCAAACCCTGGCCTTGAGCCTTCAATATGTCGAGACCCTTGGGCCCGAAAAAGAGTCGATAGCCAACCTGGTGAGACTGACCCGGCAGTAGATTGAACGAGGGAGAAGACATTGTGGTGTCGAGGTAAGAACCGGCACCCTTTTTAACCTCTACCGAAGCAATGCTGTTTTCCCGGGAAAGAACTGCACTCAGAAAGTACTTGTCCGCATAACCGGTCCAGTCAACTTTGTTGTAGACCTGTTGCTCTTTGACCAGATCCTTGACCGATTCCTTGGAAAAACTCCCGTCATCGGACGGATATGGCAGCAGAAGATTCAGTTTTCCGGTTATCTGGTTAGAACCAAGATTGGTAAGCTGCGTGTCCAAAGTAATTGCATAGCCGTCACCGGAAAAGGTATAGATCTTTTTGACGGAAATTCCCTGGGGAGACGTCCATGAAAACGTCAATTGCTTCGTATCCGATCCGGATATCTTTATGGTCTCAGCGCTCGGCGCATACAGGGCCGCTGGCAGCAAACCAAAACTTGCCGACTCGGTCCTGAAAGCCAACCCCTCCGGAGTCGAAGCCGAAACGAGTGAAACCGGTTCCCCATCGGGAGCGGAAGTCTCACGGTATTTTTTCAACGTCAATTTTTTGAGCGTTCCGCCCTGATTACTGAAGACTGCCGAAAACATATCCGTTTCAACCAGAACATCTTTCACTGCAATGGCATTCTGTACCGGTTGTTGGCCGACAGGAAATTGACTGCTCTGGGTAATTTGCGAAGATGAAGCCGCAACCTGAACAGGAACCGGGATTGGAACCTGATTCTTTACCGGCGGCGGAAACAAGAGTGTATAGCCGTAATAAAAAGCCAGCGAGAGAACTACTGCAATTAAAGCACGTTTTTCCATGAAAACTCCTGCAGACTAGGGTACCGGATCGTATCCTCCCGGATGAAAAGGGTGACATTTCAAAAGCCTCACACAGGTGAGGACGACACCCTTACAAAGGCCATGTTTTTCCAGTGAGTGCTTGGAATACTGTGAACAGGTGGGATAAAAGCGACAGGTATTCATCAGAAAGGGAGAGACATACTTCTGATACAAGACTATGAATATTATGAGCAACCGTTTGAGCATTTCAAGTTCCGGATGCAGAGCACCGCCTTTTGTAGCTCTCGGCGCACTTCATGAAACGTAAGCGTATCGGCACCTTTTTTCGCTATAAAGTTGAAATCGGCAGCAATAAACTGATCCTTGCAGAGTCTGAAGTACTCACGAACCCTTCTCTTCACCCGGTTCCGAGCAACAGCATTTCCCAGCTTGCGACTTGCCGTTATTCCGAGCCTGGCCCGTTCCTCACCATTTTCCAACCAAAGAATAATGAAGTGGTGCGTGTGCAACTTCTTTCCTGAAGCGGACAGCTGAAGATACTCTGTCCGCTTCAGGATTTTTTCATCCCTGCAAAGGGCAGCACCCACGAGCTTTACTTGCTCGCAATCTGGACGGCAAGGTTTTTCCGTCCTTTGGCACGACGCCTCTTGATGACAAGCCTGCCGTTCTTGGTGGACATCCGGACCAGAAAACCATGGGTCCTTTTGCGGGAAGTATTACTGGGCTGAAATGTTCTTTTCATATCCTTCAACTCCTTCGTAAGGGTTAATCTCACTATTAGACAAAATGTAATTTTTAGCCGTAAACGCTATGGTTTGTCAAGACTATTTTTACTTTTGCCTAAAAAATTAGCCTTGCAAATTAAGGTCTTCTCTGGTAGTGTTCAAAACTCCCATAAAGGGTAGTTGAAAAGCACCTTTCCAGAAACCTGATTTTAGCTGTAACCTCCCAATATAATTAACATTTTTGCTTTATCAACATATGTTGATAAACCTGTGTAAAAACCCCTTATCGCGAGTATATTTGTTTATGGAAAAGGTCTGGCACGAAGTACTTTCCAATATGGAGAAGGTCCTTACCTCCCATACCTTCACCACGTGGATCCAGCCACTGAAATTTCTAGATGTGAAGGGAAATGTACTATATCTGGAATCCCCCAATAATTTTTTTCGGGAAATGGTAAAGGAAAACTATCTCTCCATGTTAGAGGAGGCGGTCTCCGCCATCAGCGGGACAAAGATCGTCGTGGAACTGCGACTGTCAGCCAAAGTAACGCCGGAACCTCCTGCAGGAATAGTGACCATTCCACCGGAAAAAGAGTTTTCATTTCCACCTGACACCAAGGGTTCCCCGGATTATTGCTCCAATCTCAATCCCAAATACAACTTTGACACCTTTGTCTGCGGAGCGGGAAACCAGTTTGCCTATGCAGCAGCTCAGGCTGTCGCAAACAAACCCGGTACCAACTACAATCCACTCTTCATTTATGGCGGCGTCGGCCTCGGCAAGACCCATCTGCTGACCGCGATCGGCAATCATATTCTCAGTATGAACAGTTCGGCCCGTATCTGTCTCTACACGTCGGAAAAATTCATGAACGAGATGATCAACTGTATCCGCTACAAGAAAATGGAGGAGTTCCGTAATAAATTCAGGAGTATGGATATTCTCCTTATTGACGATATTCAGTTTATGGCCGGCAAGGAGGCTACCCAGGAAGAGTTTTTTCACACTTTCAACTCCCTTCATGAATCCCATAAGCAGATCGTTGTTTCCTCCGACAAATTTCCCAAGGATATGGCAGGGTTGGAACAAAGGCTCCGTTCACGATTCGAATGGGGTCTGATCGCTGACATACAGCCACCGGACATCGAAACGAAAGTCGCCATTCTGAAAAGGAAATCGGAAACCGACACCATATCTCTGCCCGATGACGTGGCCCTGTTTCTTGCCTCGAGTTCCACAAGCAATGTTCGCGAATTGGAAGGAATGCTGATTCGTCTCGGTGCCTATGCAAGCCTCACAGGGAGCGAAATAACCCTGTCCATGGCCAAAGAGGTTCTCAAGGACATCATCGTCGAAAAGAACCGGGATATATCGGTAGAAATGATCCAGAAATTCGTTGCCGAGTCCTTTTCTATCAAAGTATCAGACATGAAATCAGATAAGCGTCTGAAAACGCTCGTTATTCCGAGACAAATCGCCATTTACCTCTGCCGGGATCTTACAAAATCATCCTATCCGGAAATCGGCGATAAATTTGGTGGGAAAGACCATTCAACCATCATCCATTCTTTTAAGAAAATTGCGAGGCTCGTCGAGTCGGATGTCGAGTTGAAAAATACGATTGAAACCCTCAAGAGGGGTCTGTTGGAATAGCCGGGAAAAGTTGTTCGTAACTTGTTCGTTGCTGTGGATAAAAGAAAACCCTGTTGATAAGCTCTTCTGAACGCACGATAGCCGCACATTTTTTCAACACCCGCAAAGCGGCGAATTGAAACGCTTGAGACTAGTTATCAACAAATCCACAGCTGCTACTGTCTACTACTGAACATCTTTTAAAACCTATAAGTCGTTAAACCTGTGCATACTGGAGGCACTATGGAATTTGCCATTGCAAAGGAAACCTTTTTGAAAGCGTTGCAGCGCGTTCAAGGAATCGTCGAAAACCGAAAAACCATGCCGATTCTCTCCAACGTGCTGATCAGTGCCCAACCGGAAAAAATTGAAATAATTGCTACCGACCTGGAAGTTGGCATGAAGGGTTCCTTCCCGGCAGATGTAATTACACCCGGAAAGATTACTGTTTCGGCCAAAAAACTCTATGAAATCATCAAGGAATTGCCGGAGGAAGAGATTCGCTTTTCCACACGGGAAAACGACTGGGTCGATCTTCGTTGCGGTAAGGCCCATTTTAACCTGGTGGGGCTCTCGTCAGAAGAATTTCCCTTTTTTCCGGCTGTCAATGAAAGCACCTTCCTCACCATCAAAGCGTCCCTCATTCGTGAGCTGGTTGAAATGACAGCCTTCGCCATCTGTCACGACGAGACCAAATACAATCTGAACGGTATTTTCATCAAGGCGTTGGAGATAGAGGGAAGAACCCTGCTGCGGATGGTCGCTACCGATGGACACCGACTGGCAATGGCAGAAAAAGAGATTCCTGCCGTTTCTTCAACCGATCTGAAGAACGGGGTTATTTTTCCAAAGAAAGGCATATTCGAACTGAAAAAAATGACCGACGATGAAGACAGCGAAATAATGCTGTCCTTCCTGGATAACAGCGCCGTCGTGAAAAAAGACGATACTGTTGTGGTTATGAGGCTGGTGGACGGCTATTTCCCCGACTATTCACGCGTCATGCCCTCCGATAACGACAAGGTGGCAACCGTCAAAAGAGAAGATTTCATCCATTCCCTGCGCAGGATGGCAATCCTCTCCAGCGAAAAATTCAAGGGAATATTGATGGAGTTGAAAGAAGGGATCATGGAAATATCAGCAAGCAACCCCGAACTGGGTGACGCACGGGAAACCCTGGAAGTCAGCTATACGGGACCTGCTCTTTCCATCCGCTTCAATGCTCGCTATCTGCTTGACTCCCTCTCTGTCATGGGGCAGGAATTAGTGAATCTCGAACTGAAAGACGAACTATCGCCGGCAGTCTTGAAACCGTACCAGGCAGAAGATTTTCTGACGGTGATCATGCCAATGCGGGTCTAGAGTAGAAAAGGCCGCTCATGATTTGAGCAGCCTTTTTTCCCGTGGCACATTCATGAAATTACAACGAATTCAGATCCATTCATTCAGAAACATCATAAACGCCGAACTTGTTCCCGGCGAAAGATTTAATATTATCGTTGGCAACAATGCCCAGGGCAAGACAAACATCCTGGAAGCAATCTTCCTTCTGGGAACCATGAAGTCTTTTCGCATGGTAAAAAATGCCGACCTTATCAGCTACGGTTCTCCCTTCTCGCTGATAAAGGGCTGGGGCGTACGAGACAAGGTTGTTCGGGAGATTTCCCTGTCCATCGGGGATTCCGGGAAAAAGGCTTTTGTCGATCAAAAACCCGTTGTTCGTCCTGCTGATTTCTTTGGCACCATCAATACCGTGGTTTTTTCCCCTGAAGACATCAGCATGGTCCGAGGGCTTCCTGAAATGCGCAGGAGGTACCTCGATCGGGCAATTTTCAGTGGTGATACCGGCTATCTCTCGATTCACCACGAGTATTTCAAAATTCTGAAAAACCGGAACGCTCTCCTGAAAAGCGGAAATAGCGACGGTCTCTCCGTCTGGACGGAACAGCTTGCCGATGCCGGAGCGCGCCTGATGGAAAAGAGAGAGACCTTTATCGAAGAGATTCAGGAATTGTTCAGGGAATACTACCGCAGTATTGCTGGTCAGGAAGAATATGCCTTTCTGCGGTATCGTTCGCGCATTTCGGAAAAAGACCGCTCCCGCAGTTCTCTCCGGGATGCTCTCTGCCATGCCTTGGAAAAGAGCTTTCCCGAGGAGCTACGGCGGGGAACAACCCTGCTTGGACCCCATCGGGATGACCTCGAATGCAGTTTGAATGACAGGCCACTCCATCATCATGGTTCACAGGGAGAACAAAGAAGCTTCATACTGGCGCTCAAGATGGCAGAGATTGAATATCTGAGAAAACGATGGGGCAACCCCCCGGTTCTGCTGCTGGATGACATGACATCCGAACTTGACCGGAATCGCAGCGGCAATCTGATGGATTTTTTGAATGAAAAAGATATGCAGGTTTTCATAACTACCACGAGTATTGATACGATCAATCTCGTTGGGATAAAAAACTATTCCACCTTTCCGGTACATGACGGAAAGGTATTAGCTGAGGTAACGAATGTCTGATACTGTCATTAACGATTACGGAGCTGACAAGATCACGGTTCTGGAAGGACTCTCTGCGGTCAGAAAACGTCCCGCCATGTATATCGGCTCAACATCTTCCTCCGGCCTGCATCATCTGGTCTACGAGATTGTCGACAACTCCATTGACGAAGCCCTGGCAGGACACTGCAATGAAGTGAATGTCATCATTCACCTGGACAATTCCGTTACGGTGGTTGACAACGGCCGTGGCATCCCAACCGATATACATCTTGGTGAGGGAAGATCAGCCGCCGAGGTAGTACTCACCGTTCTCCATGCCGGTGGCAAGTTCGACAACACTTCCTACAAGGTCTCCGGTGGTCTCCATGGTGTGGGAGTATCGGTGGTGAATGCCCTTTCCAACAAACTGGAACTGGAGATCCGGCGGGACGGGAAGTTGTTTCAACAGTCCTACCGTAAGGGAGTCCCTCAGGCACCCTTGACCATCGTTGGTGAAACCAAGAAGCGGGGCACCAAGATCACCTTTCTTCCCGACGACACTATCTTCGAAACAACGGAATTTTCCTTCGATATTCTTTCCCAGCGCCTCCGTGAGCTTGCCTTCCTTAATGCCGGGGTACGGATAACCATCGTTGATGAGCGGGAAGAAGGAAAACAACATGATTTCCATTACGAAGGCGGAATTGTTTCCTTTGTCGAGTACCTCAATCGAAACAAGAATTGCCTCCATCCGAAACCTATCTTTTTCAAGGGAGAAAAGTCCGGGATAGATATAGAAATAGCCATGCACTATAACGATTCCTATGATGAGAAAATATTCACTTTTGCCAACAACATAAATACCCACGAAGGCGGTACTCACCTGGTCGGCTTCCGTGCTGCACTGACCAGGACCATGAACAGCTACGCCGCAACCAACAATCTGCTCAAGAACGTCAAGGTCTCCATCTCCGGCGAGGACTTGCGGGAAGGGCTCACGGCAGTGGTTTCGGTGAAGATACCCCAACCCCAGTTTGAAGGACAGACCAAGACCAAACTGGGAAATTCGGAGGTTAAGGGCTTCGTCGAATCGATGATGAACGAAAAGCTTGCTGTTTTCCTGGAGGAGAATCCTGCCATCGCCAAGAAGATTCTCGAGAAATCGATTGATGCGGCCCGAGCACGGGAAGCGGCCCGCAGGGCACGGGAACTTACCCGGCGCAAAGGGGCTCTCGACATCTCCAACCTTCCCGGAAAGCTTGCTGATTGTCAGGAACGTGATCCGGCCCTGTGCGAAATCTACCTGGTGGAGGGCGATTCCGCCGGCGGTTCGGCCAAACAGGGACGTGACCGCAAATTCCAGGCGATCCTGCCGCTCAAGGGCAAGATCCTGAACGTGGAAAAGGCCCGTTTCGACAAAATGCTTTCCTCCCAGGAAATCGGCACCTTGATTACGGCGCTCGGCACCGGTATCGGCAAAGAAGACTTCGATGTGGCAAAACTGCGCTATCACCGGATCATCGTCATGACCGATGCCGACGTGGACGGCTCCCACATTCTTACCTTGCTGCTGACCTTTTTCTTTCGCCAGATGCCGCAAATTGTGGAGCGCGGTCACCTCTACATCGCCCAGCCGCCCCTGTACAAGGTGAAGCGGGGCAAGAAGGAGCTGTATCTGCGCAATGAGGCGGCGATGCAAAACTATCTCCTGGAGGAGGGGACCGATGAGATGACCCTCTTTCTGGAAAGCGGCAGCAAGACCTACGTGGGGAAACAGATAATCCCCCTGGTCAAGCAGCTGGTGGAATACCGGGGCCTGCTCGACAAGTTCGTCAGGAAGGGCATCAATGAAGAACTGGTACGGGTACTGCTTCGTCTCGGTATCAGGGGCGGAATCGAGGACCTGGAAAAACTTGCACCCCGGATGGAAGGCATTGCCACCGTGTATGAAGGAGCGGAAGCTACAGTCATGTATGACGGCCGCATCATCGTCAGACTGGGCAATCTGCGCATCGCCCTGGACAATCACACGGTAGACCTGATCGACTCTTACGAGTATCGGCTTCTGGCCGACAGTTTCCGCAAGGTCCGGGATATATTTGCCAATGGTCGGGCCGTGGTTTCCAGTGAGGGAAAAGAACTTTTTTCCACCACCATCGGTTTGGAGCTGCTCTCCTTTTTCATGGAGAGCGCCAAAAAGGGTCTCAATATCCAGCGCTATAAAGGTCTTGGCGAGATGAATCCGGACCAGCTTTGGGAGACCACCATGGAACCGACCAACCGCACCCTGCTCCAGGTCAAGATAGAGGACGCCGTGGAGGCGGACAGCGTCTTTACCGTCTTGATGGGAGACCAGGTGGAGCCGCGGCGGGAGTTCATCGAAAAGAACGCCTTGAACGTTTCAAATCTGGATATTTAAAAAAAACCGGCACAGGGTCGGGGGCAGGTGAAAGAGGGGAATGATGCAAACCTCCTTATTTCAGTTCCCCCCTGTAGCCTTGATTCATGAGGTAGCAATGCTCGAAACAATCAACAAGACCTCTGTCAACATCGAAGACGAAATGAAGCGCTCATACATGGACTATGCCATGAGCGTCATCATCGGCCGAGCCCTCCCCGACGTGCGGGACGGTCTGAAGCCGGTGCACCGGCGCTGCCTGTATGCCATGTATGACATGAGCAACGACTGGAACAAGCCGTACAAGAAGTCGGCCCGTGTTGTCGGTGACGTGATCGGTAAGTATCACCCACACGGTGATACGGCTGCCTACGACACCATCGTCCGCATGGCCCAGAGTTTTTCTCTCCGCTATCCGCTGGTGGATGGCCAGGGAAATTTCGGCTCCGTGGACGGTGATTCTCCTGCGGCGATGCGTTACACCGAGATCCGCATGTCCAGGCTTGCCCATGAACTTCTGGAAGATCTGGATAAAGAGACGGTGGAAACGGGAGCCAACTACGACGGTTCCCTCCATGAGCCGCTGGTGCTCCCGGCCAAGTTTCCGAACCTGCTGGTGAACGGTTCCTCCGGAATAGCGGTCGGCATGGCCACCAATATCCCTCCCCACAATCTCTCGGAGGTAATCGACGGGATCATCGCCCTTATCGGCAATCCTCAGCTCTCCTTCGAAGAGTTGATCCAGATTGTTCCTGGTCCTGATTTTCCCACCGGTGGTTTCATTTATGGTCGCGAGGGTATTATCTCGGGTTACAAGACCGGCCGCGGCATCGTACAGATGCGGGCCCGGGCATTTATTGAAACCCAGAAAAAGACCGAGCGGCAGTCGATCATTGTGACCGAGATTCCGTATCAGGTGAACAAGGCGAATCTGGTGATCAAGATTGCCGAGCTGGTGCGGGAGAAGAAGCTGGAGGGGATTGCCGACCTCAGGGACGAGTCGGACCGTGACGGGATGAGAATTGTCATTGACCTGAAACGTGATGAGAACCCCCAGGTAATCCTCAATCATCTCTACAAGCAAACCCAGATGCAGTGTTCTTTCGGCATCAACATGCTCGCCATTGCCGGCGGCAGGCCGAAGGTCCTGACCCTGCGGGATGCCATGCTGCACTTTATCGATCATCGTCGGGAAATCGTAACCCGCCGCACCATCTTCGAACTGAAAAAAGCCGAGGCCCGTGCCCATATTCTGGAAGGCCTCAAGATTGCCCTTGACTGGCTCGATGCGGTGATCGAACTGATACGTGCCTCGAAAAACCCCGAGGAAGCAAAGGCCGGTCTCATGGCCGGAAACTTCTCTGATCCGGACTACCTGCGCAAGCTCGATATTCCTGACTCGGTCTTCAACACAAGCATGAGCCTTTCGGACAAACAGGCCCAGGCAATTCTGGAAATGCGCTTGCAGCGGCTGACCGGTCTCGAACGGGAAAAAATCCTCCAGGAGTACGCAGAACTCCTGAGGTTAATCGCCCGGTTGAAGGAAATCCTCGCCTCGGAGGCGGAGATCCTGAAGATCATCGTCGGCGAGCTGACTGAGCTGAAGGAGAAATTCGGCGACGAACGGCGCACCGAGATCATCGACCAGACGGCAGACATTTCTCTGGAGGATACCATTGTCGAGGAGGACGTGGTGGTCACGGTCTCCCACACCGGCTACATCAAGCGGACCGCGGTCTCCATGTACCGGGCCCAGCGCCGGGGCGGCAAGGGTAAGTCGGGCATGAAGACCAAGGAAGAGGATTTTGTCGAGCACCTGTTCGTTGCCTCCAGCAAGGACTTCATGATGTTCTTCACCGATACGGGACGCGTCTATGTTCTCAAGGTGTACGAAATCCCCGAAGGGGGCAGGGCAACCCGCGGCAAGGCCATCGTCAACCTTCTTAATCTCCAGGCCGGAGAAAAGATTGCCGCCATCCTCTCGCTGAAGTGTTTTGACGACGACCGCAACCTGATCATGGCGACCCGCCACGGAGTGGTAAAGAAGAGCCCGATCAAGGCCTACGCCAATATCAGGACCGGTGGAATCATTGCCGTCAACCTGGACGAGGATGACAGGCTGATAGGGGTTGCCATCACCGATGGACGCCAGGACGTGCTTCTCGCTTCCCATCACGGCAAATCGATCCGCTTCCATGAGCAGGACGCCCGACCAATGGGGCGTGTCTCCCGTGGGGTGCGGGGTATGACCCTGGTGGGTGACGACGTGGTGATCGGTATGGAGATTATCAATCCAAATACCGTTTCATCCACGATCTTCACGGTGACCGAAAACGGGTTCGGCAAGCAGACTCCTCTGGACGAATACCGCTTGCAAAGCCGCGGTGGCAAAGGTATCATCACCATCAAGACCACGGAACGGAACGGCTGCGTGGTTGACATCAAGCAAGTCACGGATGAAAATGATCTGATGTTGATTACCGACCAGGGGAAAATCATCCGCATGCCGGTGGCAGGCTTTTCGGTGATTGGCCGTAATACCCAAGGGGTTCGGCTCATGGTCACCGAGGAAACGGAACGAATTGTTGCCGTGGCAAGGCTTGCCGAAAAAGAAGAGGGCGATGAGCCTGATTTTCTGGATGAGGATGAGGCTGAAATTACGGAACCGGATACGGATGCAGGCGAGTAGCTGACTAGCGGTCTGGATGGCGGAAAAGTCCTATCTCTCATCCAAAGGAACGTTCATGGCGAAATTCGCGCGAATCGACAACAGTCTTCCGCAACGAAGCGATCTGGTCCGACTTTTTCATACTCTGGAAAGGGAGGACTTCACCCTTGAAGATATGGAAAAAATAGCCCGGACAGTGCAGAATGCCGGACGGCAGGCTCTTCCTCCGCTGCTCCGTCGCTTGCGAAAAGTAACAAACGGTCCCGTTATCGCCCGCTATCTCTATCTGCTTGATATCTTCGATGACGAGAGCTGGCTTAATGAGCTTGTCCGGATCACCCTGATGCGGACCGATCTCGATATTGCTGCCAAAACCGTTCTTCTGGCCGGCCTGGAGCGTTCCGGAATAGATATTGAAGAACTGCCTTTCTCGCGCCTCCTGGCAGAGGTTGGAGGTTCATCGCCTACCGGTCTAGCGGCACTTCTGGCCAGAGGAGAAGCAGGTTTCATCTCTTTCATGGAGGACTTTGACTGCTTTTCCAGCGAGTACCAACTTGTCCTGGTCCGCCTTTTGGCAACCAAGAACGGACCAGGAGCCGAAGCACTTCTGGAGATACTGCTGGGATATTCCGACCGCGAGGTAGTGAAGGAAGCGATTATTTCCCTCGGCAGAATCAGGCGGGAAAGTGCGGCGAGTGTTCTCCTCCGTTATGTGCACCACGGGGACGGCTCCTTCCGCAGCCTGGCGGAGCGAAGTCTGAGACGACTTTCTTTTTTGGCGGTCTTTCCAGATCCCGCAGCCGGCCGGGAGTCCGAGGTGTTCTTTCATCGGGCGGCGGTCAGTTCCATCGGAGGAAGCGGTTTTCGTTCACTTTGGTTTTCCCGCTGGAACAGTGGCGGGGGGCTCGACGTTCTCCTTCTGCAAACCCATGAAACCTGCGGCATTACGGATGCTGCCGGCTATGGCAACCTCACGCTCAAGGCGCACGATGAGCTTTTCAGAGAAGCTGTGGTAGAGGAATGTCTGGCGGAGGTTTCCTCCGATTACGCGCATGCGATCATGAGTGATGCCCTGTACCTCAACACGGAGAAGGGCTTTCCTATTCCTCCGGAATTCTATGTCTGGCGAAGAATACTGCAGACCGGCGAGTCGGTACCGGTGCCCTTTGTCCCTGATTTTTCCGCATTCAATCTTGAGCAGATTTTGACATCAACCGTTCTCTTTGAGACCGGGGATACACTCCTTGATGAAGATTGCTTTGCCGGATGGTTTCCCGCAACAGGGAGAGTGTTTGATCTTGCCGACGAATTGGCATCGCTGCAGGAAAATGAGACTCACGGTCTGACTGAGCAAAACCTTGCGATCCTGTTGAAGCAGTTCATGCAGGATGTCATTACCCCGGAGAAAAACAGGATAGCCCGTCGGCTCTTCCTTATCGCAGATTTTCTGCAGCGGACCGGGTGTGATCGAGAGCTGGTTGAACGGACGCTGTCCGCAGCGTTGAATCTCCTCAATGAGCAGGTACCATACCTGAAGAATCCTTTTCTGCGACGCTTTGCCCTGGACAGCCTCAGCTTTGCGCGCGATGCCCTGGCGGAAGGTTATGACCCTCGACAAATCGATCAAGCATGGGGCGACGAAGAACAGTGGGATTGAAAGTGCGATAACGAGGGCAACTGCCTTGGGGACCATTACCCGGTGCTGCGAGGACACGAGGAGGAAAGAATGAGCAATATAGGGGTGATTGGCGCGGGAAGCTGGGGAACTACCCTTGCAGACATGCTTGCTAAAAAAGGTCATGACGTAACTCTTTGGGCCTATGAAGCAGACCTGGTGAAGGAAATGGCTACCACCGGAGTCAATGCTGCTTTTCTCCCCGGAATCACCCTTTCTTCCCGATTGCGTTTTACCAATTCACTGCAGGAGGCGGCGACGGGCAAGGAGATTATCCTCTTTGTCGCTCCAACTCAGGTATTTCGTAGTGTTATCACTGGAGTGTTGCCGTTCATCGCCGAGGGGACTTTGCTGGTGAATGCGGCGAAAGGGATCGAGCTGGGCAGTCTTATGACTATTTCCCAGATAAGCGCTGAACTGCTTCCGCCGCGCCATTATGCAAATTTTTCCGTTCTTTCGGGCCCCAGTTTTGCTCGTGAGGTGGCTCTCGAAATGCCGACGGCCGTTGTTGCAGCATCTCTTGATGCCTCAGTTGCTCGACGGGTCCAGGAATCTTTCTCGACACCACGGTTCCGAGTCTATACCAACAGTGATATGGTGGGCGTGGAACTGGGTGGTTCCATTAAAAATGTCATTGCCATTGCGGCCGGAATTTCCGATGGCATGGGCCTCGGATACAACCCGCGAGCCGCCTTGATTACCCGAGGACTGGCAGAAATAGCCCGCCTGGGGCTGGCAGTGGGAGGTCAGTCTGCTACTTTTGCCGGCTTGGCCGGTATGGGCGACCTGGTGCTTACCTGTACCGGTGATCTGTCGCGGAACCGAACGGTCGGCATGCAGCTCGGGGAGGGCAGGAAGCTTACCGAGATACTCGCCGGCATGCACATGGTGGCCGAAGGTGTCAAGACCACGGAATCAGCCTACCACCTTGCGCAAAAACTTGGCGTTGAGATGCCCATCACCGAGCAGGTATACCAGGTTCTCTACCAGGAGAAATCGCCCCAACAGGCGTTGATGGACCTGATGACCCGCGACCTGAAAGCAGAAGGCATGGAATTCGGCAAAAACAGTTGAAACCAACAGGATAGAACTTATCGGTGAGGGGACCACGTATCCCTTCACCAAGGCCGGCACCCATGAATTTTCATCTCTCCATACGAGTGAAACTGTTTCTATCCATCCTGCTGGCCATTCTTTTCTCCTACACAATCCTTCTTTTCCTTACCATCCACACCATACAAAATTCGTTAGATAAGAAAATCTCCCGGGAACTGGAAATCAGTCACCGATTTATCCGCTATCAGTTCTATACCGGAGCAAATCAGCTCCGCTATGTGCTTCATTTACCCTCTGCACAGCCACAGGTCAAAAACTATCTGCAACAAAAAAATGCGAGCGAGCTTTCCGGAGTTCTGAAAAGCATTCAGCAGGCGCTTCCATACCTCAATTGTGCTGCTTTTGTTGATCCGCAGGGACGAGTACTCGCAAGCCTGGACAGTCGGACAACGGGTCAATTCTTTGAACTGGGCGGCCTTGCGAACACGGCTTTCAGAAAACGGGAGACGGTGATTTCCTTCGAACTGGTAAACAGTACCTTGTTCTGCCGGGAAGGAGCGCCCTGTGCTTCCGGGCAACTCGGCAGTGAGGTGCTGGCAGCGGCTGTTGCTTTTCCGATACTGGATGATAGCGGTACTTTGCTTGGCGGCCTGGTTGCCGCACTCCCCATCAATGTCAAAAACATTATTCCCAACCAGGTCCAGGAAGCTTTCGGTCATGATCTTGAGGCCGCTATCACCCTCAAGAATCTCAAGATCATCAGCGGTTCGGATGAGCACCTGGCGATTGCTGCTGCCAACGTTGAAAAAATTCTCCCCGACTTGCAAAAAGGAAAAACCCACCGCGGAGAAGTGAAAATCGGCACGACTCTCTATCATGCGGCATTTGAACCGATCACTAATTCTCGGGGGGAGTTCATCGGCTCCCTCTCCGTCGCCCTGTCAAAAGAGCATTTCAAGACCATGCGTCGCGAATATTTCGGCGGCATTATGGTTTCGGCGATCTTTGCAACTCTTCTTTCTTTGCTCAGCGCGTATAGTGCCTCGCGTTGGCTGGCGTCTCCCCTGAAGGAGCTGACCAGGGGGGTCCAGTGCATCGAAGAAGGCAACCTCGACTTCCGGGTGGCTACCGATGCGACCGGTGAATTCGAAATGCTTGCTGATTCCTTCAACAGGATGGCCGATGCGCTACGCGAGCGAGACACGACCATTCGAAACAAGACCTTTGACCTGGAAATGCTCAACCGCTGTCTTTCCGAAATGAACGAGCTCCTGGAGTCCAATGTTAAAGAGCGGACAGCAGAGCTGGAGATGGAAAAGGGGCGGTTGGAAGCAATCTTGGCGAGCATGGCCGAAGGGATTGTGGTTACTGACGGGAACAACCGGGTGATCCTGTTTAATTCCGCAGCACAGAGGATTTTCGGGATCGCTCCCTATAAAATGATTGATCGCCATGTGGAAGACATCGACATGAAGGGTGAATTCCTCCACCTGGTGCAGGGTATGCGAGAGGTGAAAACCGAAGACCTGCTCGTTGGGAAAGAGAAAGAAGTGCAGGTGGGGAGAAAAAAACTACGGGTCTCCCTTTCTCCGTTTCTTGATCAGACATTTGAGTTTGCCGGTGTCGTCATGTCGATTCGTGACGTAACCCATGAAGAAGAGGTGGCCCGGATGAAAACGGAATTCATCGCTGCGGTCTCCCATGAACTGAAGACTCCCCTTACTTCCATGAAAGGATCCCTCCAGCTCATTCTTGGCAAGGGGGAAGGTTTAACCGAAATGGAGCGGGAGCTGATCAGAGTCTGTCACCGAAATACCGACAGGTTGATTCGGCTGATCAATGATATACTCGATATTTCAAAGATCGAATCCGGCACCGTTGACCTCAATCTGAAACCAGAATCCATCAACAGGCTTGTTGCCTATTCCCTTCAGGAAATTGACGGTTTTGCCCGTGACAACGGTGTCACGTTGCAGAACGCCGTTGCTACGGAAGGCCTGCCGGTACTTGGAGATCATGATCGACTTATCCAGGTTTTGACCAACCTGCTTTCCAATGCCATCAAGTTTTCATCTCCGGGTAAAACGGTTACCGTTTCTGCGCGGAGACAGGGCGACTTCATAGAGGTGTCCGTTATGGACGAAGGAAATACCATCGAACGGGCTGACCGGGATAAACTCTTTCAGAAATTTCCGCAGATGAAGGGGATCAAGGCCAGAGAAGTCGGGGGAACCGGTCTCGGACTTGCCATCTGCAAGGAAATAGTTGAGCGGCATCACGGCAGGATCAGCTATCAGGCAGGAAAGGCAGGCGGGAACATTTTCAGCTTTACGGTTCCGGCCTGCGGGGAGAATCTATGACACGTAAGAGGATTCTGATCGTCGATGATGAAGCGGATATTGCACTGATTCTGAAACTGCAGCTGGAAGATGCCGGCTACGACACACTCCGGGCAAAGGATGGCGGAGAAGCCCTCGAGTTGCTCAATCGGGAGCTGTTCTCCCTTGTTCTCCTGGATATCAAGCTGCCGAAGCTGGATGGGATTCAGGTGCTCGAGCATCTTGGTCCGGCACTGCAGAATATGGCGGTAGTGATGATGACTGCTCACGGAAGCGAAGATGTTGCCGTGGAAAGCATGAAGAAAGGGGCTCTTGACTATATCGCCAAACCCTTTTCAGCCGAAGAACTGTTGAAGAAAGTAGAGAGGGCGCTGGAATTCGATAAAACCAGAAAGGCAAATTATCTTCTCCAGCATCAGTTGGAGGACGAACGGAAAAAAATGGCGGCAATTCTCGCCGGCATGGCCGATATGATGGTGGCGACTGATCGTGACGGTCGTGTCAACAGAATCAATCGGGCCACCGCCGAAGCTCTCGGTGTTGATCCGGATTTGCCACTCGGAATGCCGGTTGAGGATCTCTTGACGACGGACCTCCCGCCTGATCGCCTGCCCTGCAAGGTCGTCCTCAGGACGCTTTCTTCCTGTCTCGATGTCAGCTATTCGATTCATGTCCGTGGCCGGGTTATTCCGGTTCTCTCCAGCGCAACCCCCCTTTTTGGCGCATCGGGCAAACTGGTGGGGAGCGTGGAGATTCTCCGTGATATATCCCATCTCAAGGCTTTGGAAAAGGAACGGGAAGAATTCGTCAGTATGCTCACCCATGACCTGAAGACCCCCCTGACCGCTGTGCTGGGATCGGTTGACCTGGTTCGGGAAAGCCGCCTTGGGGCAATTAACGACGAACAAAAGGAGTACCTCGATTCTGCCACCGAGAGCTGCGGGGAGATAGTGGAAATGATAGACAACCTGCTTGATGTCTATCGCTTTGAGTCCGGGAAAATGTCCCTGGCCTTTACTGAAGAGGACTTGGCGGCAATTCTCCACAAGTCCTTTTCCTCGATCCGAGTCCTTGCCGTACGTTCCGATATCACCCTTTCCGCTGCCATACCGGACGATCTCCCCTTGCTGCGGCTTGATCGCAACAAGGTCGGACGCCTGTTCGGCAATCTGCTGAGCAATGCGATCAAATTTACCGAAGAAGGGGGGAAGATTGCTCTTTCCGCCGGACTGGTGAACAATCTGACAGAAATTAGGAGGCATATCCCGCCGGGAACCTATCAAACGGAACAGATTCCGCATAGGGGAAGCTTTGTCATGGTCGAGGTGCGCGACACCGGAATCGGCATACCCAAGGACGCTCTCGGCAGCATCTTTGACAAGTTCGTTCAGGCACGAAACCGCAGGGAGGGAAAGATCAAGGGAACTGGCCTGGGGCTCGCGTTCTGCCGCAAGGTAATGGACGCCCATGGCGGTTTACTTTGGGCCGAGAGTGAACTCGGGAAAGGGAGTGTTTTTACCGTCTTGTTCCCTTTGGAATCGGCAGGACCGGTGGGAGCCTGATGCCGGCAAGGTTATTCCCTTTTGAGGAGGGGGCATGAAAAGCGATCGAGCTGAAAAAAACCGCTTCCGGGAAGAAGAAAATATCCTGCGACCTATCAGGAATTCACCGCTCTCCATTTTCTTTCAGAACAGTGAATTGCGCTATACCAGGATCTGTAATCCGTTGCCGGGAATGGCCGGAGAGGATGTTATCGGGAAAACCGATGAAGAACTCTTTACTCCGGAAAACGCGTCTCGTTTGACGGCCCTGAAGAAACGTGCCCTCAGTGGCAGTACCCTCATCAAGGAAGAGCTATCCCTCACCAATAACGGGGAGGAGTTTTTCTTTGAGTTGTCAGTGGAACAGGTGCGGGACAAAACGGGAAAGGTTACCGGGATTGCCGGCGTCCTGGTTGATGTCTCCGACAGAAAAAGGGTTGAAAATTCCCTTAGCCGGTCGCAGGAACTTCTGCAGCGGGTTTTTGATGCAATTCCGGACCTGCTCTCCGTTCAGAACCGGGATCTGCAGATTCTGTACAGCAACTGGCACGGCGGGTATGACTATGTCTCCCCCGAACACCGGGAAGGACATCACCACTGTTATGACGCCTATTATCCCGGTACGGGCCAACCATGCGAGCCATGCCATGTCCTGGAGGCATTCCGGACGGGAAAGTCAGTATTTCTGGAAAAAATTAATCCCAGGATAGGGTACGTCGAAGCCCATGCCTATCCGGTGTTTGACGATTCCGGAAATGTGGTGCTGGTCATCGAGCATATACGGGATATCTCCGAGCGGAAGCGCTCCGAAGAGCGGCTGGCAAAAATTAACGAGGTGTTTCTCGGATTCGGCGCCGACCCGGATGAAAATATCAACCGTCTGGTGGCCCTCTGCGGTGAACAGCTTCATGCAGGTTGTGCACTCTACAACCGGATGGACAACGGCTGGCTCAAAGCGGTGGGCCAATGGAACACCCCGCCCGATTTCCCGCCGCAAGATAAGCCGGAGGGCCATATCTGCAATGACGTGCTTAAGGGCAGCTCCGAAACGATCTGGGTGTTGAGGGACCTCCCGGCAACAACCTATGCTGAAACCGATCCGAACGTCATGCGTTATGGCCTCAAAACCTATGTCGGCAAAGCGGTTTCCTTTGGCGGAGTAAACATCGGTACATTTTGCCTCGTGTACCAGCATGATTACAATCCCAGTGAAGACGAGAAACAGCTGCTGGGAATAGTTGTCGGCGCTATTGGGATCGAAGAAAAGCGAAAGCATGCCGAAGATGACATCCGTCTCCTGAACGCCGAACTGGAAAAAAGGGTTGCGGAACGGACTGCCGAGCTGGAGATCGCCAACCATGAACTGGAAGCCTTCAATTACTCGGTGTCCCATGACCTGCATACGCCACTCATGATCCTGGAAGGGTTTTCCCGAGAGCTTAGTACCAGGTACGCTGACCGTCTCGATGAAAACGGGCGCTACTACCTGGAGAGGATTCAGTTCGCCGGCAGGCGTATGGAGGGCTTGATCGATGCAATTCTCAGGCTTTCCACCCTTTCCCGCTACACCTTGCAGCGGGAAAGGGCGGATCTCAGCAGAATGGTGCTGTTGTTGGCGGCCGATTTGCGCCAGAGGGAGCCGGAGCGATCAGTGGAATTCGTTATTGAGCCGGACCTTTTCGTCGTTGGGGACAAACGGCTCCTCAAGATTGCCCTGGAGAATCTTATTGGCAATGCCTGGAAGTATACTTCGAAAACCGAGACGGCCGTTATTGAGTTCGGGTGTCGAAAGCAGAACGGCGAGAGAGACTTCTTCGTCCGTGACAACGGGGTCGGCTTTTCCATGCAGCGCGCCGACTCGTTGTTTATCCCCTTCGTGCGCCTCCATTCCGAAGAGGAATTCCCCGGACACGGGATAGGGCTTGCCACGGTAAAACGCATTGTGGAAGCTCATGGCGGCAAGCTGTGGGGCGAAAGCGAGGTCGGTATGGGCGCCACGTTCTTTTTTACTCTGCCGTAATACCAATTCCAGATCAAGGATGATCTCAAGGCGGCGAGGATTGAGGCTGCGAGGCGTACTGAAGAGTACGTTGAGCAGCCGAAGACGAGCCTCCGCAGAGAGGGCCTTGATATGGAATTGGAATAACATCCTCTGTTCACTGATCATCGGGACCAACACCATGGAATATGCAATCTCACTCCAGAATATAACCAAGCTTTATAACGGGTTGCGGGCAGTGGACAATATTTCTTTGGAGGTCCGCTCTGGAACGATCTTCGGACTTCTCGGCCCGAACGGTGCGGGAAAGACCACCCTGATCAAGATCCTCACGACTCTCATGCGCCCCACCTCGGGCTCTGCATCGATCGAAGGCCACACTATCCTGCTGGATGGCAAAGAGGTCCGCAGGCGTATCGGCGTTGTTCCCCAGGAAAACAATCTCGACCGCTACCTGACAGCCCGCGAAAATCTGGCGCTCCATGCACGCATGCACGGCATGCGTCGCCGGGATTTCAATCCCCGCATTGACGAACTGCTGGAGCTTACCGGGCTCAGCGGACGGCAGCATGATTTTCCCGATACCTTTTCCGGCGGTATGCAGCGGCGTCTCGTGGTGGCGCGAGCTCTTGTCCACAACCCGCAGGTTCTATTCCTGGACGAGCCGACGGCGGGTCTCGATCCCCAATCGCGCCGGGCCCTGTGGGATTACATCCTGTCCCTGAGGTCAAAGATGACCATCTTTCTCACCACCCATTATATGGACGAGGCCGAAGAACTCTGCGAGCGCATCGTGATTATGGATCATGGCAGAATTCTGGTTGACGGAAGTTCCGCGCAGCTCAAGGAGGCCTTTGCCCATTCTCATATCTACGAGCTGGAGTTCCGGTCCGATGCCGACCGTTACGAAGAGGTTATCCGTGCGCTTCCTTTTATCGAGGTACTCCATCGCCGGGACGGGGTCTTCCAGCTGTCGTTACCGGGAGAAGAGTATTTGAAACCGCTGATGGACAGCATCGGCAGTGGAGATATCAAGAATCTCTGCCTGAAGGAGCCTTCCCTGGAGGATGTTTTTCTTGAACTGACCGGCAGGAAAGTGCGGGAATGAAAAGAAGTTCAAGGTTCAAAGTTTAAGGTTCAAAGTTCAAGGTTCAAAGTTCAAAGTTTATCTGCTTACAACCTTGAACCTTGAACCTTGAACAACCAAGGAGTTTTCATGTTTCGAGGTGCGTTAACCATCTGGGGAAGGGATATGTGGGTGCTGCGCAGGAGCGTCTTTTCCGAGCTCGTGGCGGTCATTGCCTATCCGATTACCCTGTACCTGGCGTTCGGCGTCGGACTCAGGGGCTACATCGCTGATGTGGACGGCATCCCCTACGCCCTGTTCATTGCGCCGGGTCTCATTTCCATGACGGCCGTCAGCGCCGCTTTCGATGAAAGCTCGTGGAGCATGTGGTTCCATCGCAAGGTGCAGCGAACGATAGAGGAGTACCGGGTCACGCCGATCACGGTGTATGATATCGTCATCGGCAAGATCATGTCCGGCTTTTCCCTGGGGGCTATCAAGGGGATTGCCGTGGCGATCGTGATCTTTCTGTTTACCCCGTTCCGTTTTCCCTTTGCCCATTTTCTGACCTATCTGCTATTTATCGCACTTGGCTCGATGATCTTTTCCTGTGTCGGCACCATCTGCGGCACCGTTATCGAGAAGCCGGAAAATATCGGCAGGGTCCAGGGTGTGGTTATTGTGCCGCTGATTTTCATGTCCGGGATTTTCTTCCCCCTTTCCTCGTATCCGGAAACAGCGCTTCCCTTTGTCAGGGCCTTGCCAACGACAGCCATTTTCGAGGGCGCCCGGCTCGCGCTGTTGCGGGGATTCATTGATGCCCAGTTTTGCCTGACCCTGGTGGTGACGGCCGCAGTGTCATTCGTTCTCGCTGTCTGGGTTTTTAACCGAAAGATCGAGGGTTAGCCGGCATGGTGTGTGACGAGGGAACGAGGAACGAGGTGTTTTGTGTGCTGGCACACGATATTGCTGACTGGGGGGAGCGGTTTCTGCGTGTCGAGGCAGCGGGTGGCAGGGAGTCGGCCGAGCAACTTTTGGGCGGGATTGCCGAGTGGCTGGGAAGTGATCTGGTGGACGGCATGCCGGTTATGTCGCTGGAACGATGGGAGCTCCTGGATGCTCTGGCAGAAGAACTTCTTCAGGGATGCAAGGCCTGCATCGCGGGAGCGCCGGGAGCCGGGCAGCTGCTCCGTGATATTATCAGGCGGGCGCGGGAGATGGCAACCTGCGACTGTCTGAAAAAGGATGCGTGACGCGACGAATGCGTAATCGCAACCCCTCACCGCGACACGGATTTCTGCCTGATTTGCCTGCAGTAAGGCACCTTCCGTCCTCTCCGCATAGCTCCTGCTGCTATTTTCGGGATTATTTGTGGTACACTGTAGAACCAACCGCGGGAGACCCGCTTTACCAGTGGAGATAGAATGAAGGAAGAATTCGTTCCCAAATGGATCGCCTGGGAAGTTACCCAGAAATGTAACCTGAAATGTGTCCACTGCCGCTGTTCCTCTGATGAGGGATCTTCGGAAGGGGATTTTACCACTGAAGAGGGGAAGAAGCTCCTGACAGAAATAGCCCGGTTTTCCAAGCCGGTCGTGGTCCTCTCCGGCGGGGAGCCGCTGCTGCGCAAAGATATTTTCGAGCTGGCGGAATTCGGCTCCTCCCTGGGGTTGCGCATGTGCATGGCGACCAACGGGGCACTGGTGGACGACGAGATGTGCCGGAAGATGCGGCAGGTTGATATCAAGATGGTATCACTCTCTCTGGATGGCAGCAGTGCCGCCATCCATGACGATTTCCGGCAGTGCAAGGGTGCCTTTGACGGTGTCATTCGGGCCGCGGAGGCCTTCCGGCGCAATGGGCAGAAATTTCTGATCAATTCCTCTTTCACGAAACGGAATCAGGCCGATATCCCGGAGGTTTTCCGCCTGGCCAAGTCCCTCGGCGCCACCGCCTGGTACATGTTCATGATCGTTCCCACCGGTCGCGGAGAGGAGATTATGAGCGAGTTGATCTCCAAGGAGGATTACGAGGAAATATTGGAGTGGCACTACCAGCAGGAGAAGAATGAGGATGCAATCCTGATGCGTCCCACCTGTGCTCCCCATTATTATCGGGTCGCGCCCCAGCGGGCCAAGGCGGAAGGGGTGACATTCGAACGTCGCTCCCTGAGCTTTTCCACCGGCGGGGGCAAGGGTTGCATCGCTGCCCAGTCCATTTGCCTCATCGACTGCTTCGGCAACGTCAAGCCCTGCTCCTACTTTCCCCGTATCGCCGGCAATGTGAAAGAGACCCCGTTCCGGGAAATCTGGGAAAAATCTTCACTCTTCAATGAGTTGCGCGATTTCAAGAGTTACAAGGGCAAGTGCGGTGAGTGCGAGTTTCTCAATGTCTGCGGCGGCTGCCGGGCCCGGGCCGACGCGGTGCACGGGGACTACATGGCCGAGGAGCCGTTCTGCAACTACGTGCCGGTACGATTACGCAAATAATGACAAGATGTCCGTAGGGGCGGCCCCCTGTGGCCGCCCTGGTTTGCACGGTATTAGAAATGGGCACCCACAGGGGGGTGCCCCTACTCTGTGAAATCCAAAGGATGGTTCTCTACGATGAATAACCGTTTTCTTGATGCCTGCCGGGGCCTGCCGGTGGACCGGACACCGGTCTGGCTGATGCGCCAGGCTGGTCGCTACCTTCCCCAATATATGAAGGTGCGGGAGAAATGCACTTTCCTGCAACTCTGCAAGACCCCTGATCTGGCTGCGGAGGTGTCCATCCAACCGGTCGATATCCTCGGGGTGGATGCCGCGATCCTCTTTTCCGACATCCTGACACCGGTAGAACCGATGGGACTGAAACTTGACTTCGTTCCCGGGCCGGTGTTTGAAAATCCGGTGCGAAGCATGGCAGACGTGGCAGCCCTGCGTATCCCGGAGATGGAGGAGGATGTTCCCTACGTCCTGGAAACCATCCGCATCCTCCGCCGGGAACTCGAGGGACGCGTCCCCCTGATCGGCTTCGGCGGCGCGCCCTTTACCCTGGCCTGCTACATGGTGGAGGGGAAAGGTTCCAAGGATTTTGCCACCATCAAGCAGATGATGTATGGTGCTCCCGAGGTCTATGCCGCACTGATGGACAAGATAACCGTCATGCTCATCGCGTACTTGAAGACGCAGATTGCCGCTGGTGCCCAGGCGATCCAGGTGTTCGACACCTGGGGCGGGGTTCCTTCGCCGAGCGATTATGAAAAATACGTGCTTCCCTACACGTCACGGCTGATAGCCGGACTTGGAACCGAGGTTCCGGTGATTCATTTCGTCAAGGGTGCGGGTACCATGCTGGAGAGCGTCAGGAAGGCGGGCGGCGATGTAATGGGTCTCGACTGGCATGTAAACCTGGGCATGGCTCGCGACCAACTCGGGTCCGGAATGGCCGTCCAGGGTAACCTGGATCCCACGGTGCTCTATGGACCAAAACCGCTCATTGAGGCAGAAGTGAAAAGGATCCTTGATGAAAATGGGGACCGGCCCGGACACATTTTCAACCTGGGACACGGAATTCTGCCCACGGTGCCGCCGGAAAACGCTATCCATATGGTGGAATGCGTTCATCGACTGTCGATGCGTTCCTGATCGGCAGGCAAAGCCTGTTTTTTTACCTGGCAGGAAATATTTTCTGCCGAACTTTCAACCGTGCACCAGACGACCCCGGCCACCTTCCCTGGTTCAGGAGGGGCACGGTTGATTGTGCTATCAGCGGGGAAATTGCTGCCATGACCGACAAGACCGCCATTCTTCTGCTTCAGATGGGGGGACCCGATTCCCTCGATGCCGTGGAGCCCTTTCTGCTGAACCTCTTTTCCGATCGGGACATCATTCGACTTGGCCCGGCTTTTTTTCAACCGGTCCTTGCTCGCTGGATCGCCCGTCGCCGGGCACCGAAAGTGGAGGCCCAGTATGAAAAGATCGGTGGCCGCTCTCCCATCCGAGAACTGACGTCTGCCCAGGCGCGTGCCCTGGAGGAAAAGCTCGGTCAGGGATTTTGCTGTTTTCCGGCCATGCGCTACTGGCGGCCTTCGACCATTGATGCTCTGGCCGCCGTGAAAAAAGAGGGTATTTCCCGCATTTTCGCCCTGCCCCTCTATCCCCATTACTCTCGGGCCACAAGCGGTTCCAGTTTCAACGAACTGCGGAGAGTGCTTGCCCTTTCCGGAGTGGCATTCAGCCTTTCATGGGTCGAGAGCTTTTACCAGCACCCTCTCTATGTCGCGGCCCTGGCCTCGACCCTGGAAGAGGGTCTCGGCTTCTTTCCCGAGGGAGAAGAGGTAACCCTGCTCTTCTCGGCTCATTCCCTGCCCGTTTCATTCATCGAAAGCGGCGATCCGTATCTTTCCCAGGTGGAGGAGACGGTGCGGCTGGTGATGGAGAGGTTCCCGAAAACCCGGCATCAGCTGGCCTTCCAGTCGAAGGCGGGACCAGTGAAATGGCTGGAGCCTGCCACCGAAGAGACCATTGCCCGACTGGCCGGGGAAGGGTGCCGGAATCTCCTCGTGGTTCCGATTTCCTTTGTCTGCGACCATATCGAAACCCTCTACGAGATCGACATCACCTATGCCGAATTGGCGCGGGAGCGGGGAATCGTGACGTTTCATCGCTCCCCTTCCCTCAATACTTCACCCCTGTTTATCGACTGTCTCGCCGATCTGGTGCGGACGGCACTCACATAATACATTGTATTACGCAGGGGCAAGCCCCCGTGCCTGCCCCCCCAGCAGATTCTGACAGTGAGCCTCTGGTGGATATCTCTGTCATAATAGGAGTCCCGGATGAGCTTGGTCAACGATTGCCGGACGAAATTCATGGAACAATTCACGCAGTGGGCGTTGAGACCGATCCGTTCATGGGTAAAACCGATGTATTGCAGCTTTCGCAGGTAGTAGTTGTCGTACTTTCTGAAAAAAAGGTCCATGAATCAGGCCGGATGGTTTTTTTCAGGCGCTGCAGAACAGCGTCATCCTGCAGCGTTTGCAATTATTCCGCCTGATATGCTACAAATGAACCCTCACTTGAGGAGGAATCATGGAACGTGTGACGATTGACGACATTGCCCTTTCCCTGGCCCATGCGGCTGAGCTGCCGCTGAAATGGATCGGTCAGGAGGAGATTCTCCAGCAGTTGCTGGCTGCCTGGATGGTTATCGACGACCGGGATATACCCTTTAACCCGCGAATCATCGGCAAACCGGGGGTCGGCAAGACGACCCTTGCCTATGCAGCGGCGAAAAAACTTGGTCGTGAGGTCTACCTTTTCCAGGCCACCATGGATACCCGGCCGGAGGACCTGATCGTGACGCCGGTAGTCGGTCCGGACAACCGGATCCAGTATGCCGCTTCTTCTCTGGTGACTGCCATGCTCAGGGGCGGTGTGCTGATCCTCGACGAGGGCAACCGCATGAGCGAGAAGGCCTGGGCCTCGCTGGCGCCCCTTCTGGATGACCGGCGCTACGTGGAGTCCATCATTACCGGTCTGACGATTCGTGCTCACCGGGACTTCCGGATCGTGGTAACCATGAATGAGGACTCTTCCACCTTCGAAATTCCCGAATACATCCATTCCCGCCTCCAGCCGCAGATCTACATCGACTTTCCCGAGGCTGACGAGGAGCTGCTCATCCTTAGGGAAAACCTCCCCTTTGCCGATGATGCCATCCTTGCCTATGTGGTGAATTTTCTCCAGCGCGCCCATGCTGCCGACGAACTGTACTCGGTACGGGACGGCATCAACATCGCCCGCTATGCCCTGAAGATGATCAAGGCGACCGGCGGCGACCGGGCTGAGCTACTCCCCCTGGCAGTGATGCGCATCCTGGGGGATGAGGCGTTGCACTATTTGAAGTAATTATGAATAGGACATTGTAACACCTTTATCAGCGATCAAATTGATCCCCTCTCCCTTGGCGGGAGAGGGTTAGGGTGAGGGGGAACTCGACATGATGCCATCAGGTTGCGGCTTCACCCACCCCCTAGCCCCCTCCCGTCAAGGGAGGGGGGACTTTGCGTTATAAAAGGTGTTACGAGGCACTAGATACAACACCGGTTTGGAGATTGCAATGCAGCCCGATTCGACACAACCTACCGCACTGCCGCCCCCCCTGGCATTGCTCCGTGACGCACCGTCGGGGGCAATCTATGGCCTGACCACCAAAAACATACTGTTCGCAGGTCTGGGAGCCTGCCGGCAGGGTGCTGTGGCCGGTGCTGAATGGAGCGCTGACCGGCGTGTTCTGTCGCTCAAGCTGCAATCCGGCCACCGAATTTCCTTCACCGCCTCGGAGAAGAGACTTTTGACCGAATGCAACTGCCGGGAGTGGCGACCCGAACGACCCTGCTCCCACGTGGTGACCTGCTGGGTGCTCCTCAAGCGTGTCGTGTCGCCGGAGAGTCTCGCCGCCTTCCCTTTCAGCGCTCGGCTGCTGCGTGAGGTTGCAATGCTGGTGGGGTTGGAAGACTCGAATGAGGCTGCCGGAAAAGTAGATCATCCATTCCCTGATATGTTGCGAGACCGTCTGGAACGGGCGCGTGCGTTACGGAAAGCTGCGCTGGTGACGAAAACGACATCGCTGAAAGCAAAGAAAGCCGCTATACGTCTGGTGCTTGAGCTAACGGAAGGCCATGTCTTCGGCGCGATCTTCGCGGGCGATCAGCAGCTCTATCGCTACGGAGGGGCCGAAATACCGGACGATCTACGGCGGTTCATGACGGTTCACTACTATTTCAAGCCCGAGGCAAAGTATTTCAAGGACTTTTCAGCCCTGAAGGGGGGGTACCCCATCATCCTCCGCCAGGGGAACGGCAGGGAGGTATCGCTAGCGTTCCGTTATGACGCGCCCCTGCGGGCGGGAGTTAGCTTTTTCCTTGAGGGGGAAGCGGTGCGGGTTACCAAGTGCTTAGCCGATGGTTCACCGCTCCCCGCCAAAGCGGTTATCATCGGAGAATGCCTCGTGGACAGCGGGGAAATGACGATCTGCCCGGTTACCGATCAGGGGCCGTGGAAGCTCTGGGACGTGCTGGTCGCCGGGCCGGACGATCTTTGCGAAATCAATGATCAAGAGTATGACCTGGAGGGGACGACCCTGACCACCAGCGTCAGCGCTTTCAACGAACTTGCACTACGGGTAAACCCTCTGCTGATGAAAAATTCCCGGGAAGCCATCCGCTTCTTTGCCCGCGGTGAAGAGACGGACCCAGCCGTTACCCACGCCCCTTCCTACTTTCTGGAAATAGAGGACGATCTCGCTAGCGAGGTCATCGAGCTGAAGCCAGTCGGCGAACTGTCCGGAGTCCCCTTCCCGTTCTTCTCCGACACCTTCCGGCTGTTCATGCCAAGCTTCCGGGGGTCCCTTGCCCAGCCGCTCAAGGCGAAGAAGCGGGTCAAGGCCATGATCGATACCGGTTTTGCCCTGCTGGAGATGACCACCGCAACGGCCCGTGACCGGGCACTACGGACCGGCCTCGGCGGTCCCGATTTCATCAAACGATCGGTGAAGTCCGACGCCAGGCGAGTGGTAACTGCCTTTGCCCAGGGTTGCGAAAGTACGATGCTGCTCATTATTGCTACTCCCGAGGGCTGGCGATTCGGTATCGAAGACCGTTCTACCCAGGCTCGAATGATCAGGATTCTGTACACCCTCTTCGGGATCGAATCCTTTGTTGACGGTGACTGGCCGTGCTCCCTGGCGCTTGACCGCCTGAGCCTGCTCCCTCGCCTGGGAGAGCTGGCCGCTGCCCTGGAGAGCGAGGGTTTCGGCCTCCTGTTCCTGGGAAAACCCCTTGCCGTTGGCAGCTGGGACTTCACGGTTACCGCCAGGTGCGACGGGATAGACTGGTTCGAGCTGAGCCCCGAGATCCGCTGCAACGGCGAGTTGCTTGCCGTGGAGGAAATCCGCCGACTGGTAGAGGATGGAGTAGTGCGACAGGGAGCTGCGTGTTATCTCCTGCCCGACGAGCAACGCCGCGTTCTGGATCTCCTGACCGGCGGGGCAGATGGCAAGGGGAAAGGGAAGCGGAAAAAAGGGGGGGAGATAGTCCGCATTCCGCGCCTGCAGATTCTCGACTGGCTGGAGCTCAGGTTCCACGGCGTCACCCTCAGGCTGCCGCCGGAGGAGGAAAAGCTCCTGGCGGGTCTGACTCGTCTGGAAAGGATCCCGGAGCGTCCCCTTCCGTCGGGACTCAAGGCCGAACTTCGTAACTACCAGAAAGAAGGGTGCGACTGGCTCGCCTTTCTCTACGAGCACCGCTTCGGCGCCTGCCTGGCCGACGATATGGGGCTCGGCAAGACCGTTCAAACCATAACCTTCCTGGCCGGGCTGGCCGAGGGAATAATCCCCTCCCGCGGCACGGAACAGCTTCCCCATCTGATTGTTGTCCCCCCTTCGCTGCTCTTCAACTGGGAGAGCGAGATTGCCCGTTTCTACCCCGCTTTCCAGGTCGTCACCTACACCGGTCAGAAGCGCAGTGCGGATTTCGCGGGTGCCGACATCGTCCTGACCAGCTACGGCATCCTCCAGCGGGATGCCGAACTCCTCGCCTCGCTCCCGTTCCACGTGGCGGTCTTCGACGAGGCCCAGCAGGTGAAGAACATCAACGCCGCCACCACCGGTGCGGCCCGGCGGATCAGCGCCCGGTTCAAGCTGGCCCTCACCGGCACGCCGATGGAGAACCACCTGGGGGAATACTTTTCCATCATGGACCTTTGTGTGCCGGGTCTCCTGGGAAGCTACGCGGAGTTTCGGCGGCGTATCGACATCCGCGGCTTCGGTGGCGTGGATACCCTGATCCGCCGCACCCGTCCCTTCATCCTGCGCCGCAGCAAACAGATGATCGCCGACGAACTGCCACCGCGCGTCGAGGCCGACCTCTACCTGGAGATGAACCCGAAGCAGCGGGCCCTCTACCAGAAGACCGTCGAGGAGGTGAAGGGAGCGGTTGCCGAGGCTTTCCACGAAAAGAACCCGGGCCAGGCGAGGATGATTGCCCTGACCGCCATCCTCAGACTGCGCCAGATCTGCCTCTGCCCGTCACTGGTCAGCCCTGGCGCCAAGGCCGACTCCCCCAAGCTGGAGTGTCTGGCCGAACAGCTCATCGAGTTGCGTGACGAAGGGCACTCGGTGCTGGTTTTCTCCCAGTTCACCAGCTACCTGAATATCATCGAGGAGGGGCTGAAAAGGCACAAACTCCCCTATCTGCGTCTTGACGGCTCAACCCCGATTCCCAACCGGAAGGAGCTGGTCACCCGCTTCCAGAAAAGCGACCAGCCGCTGGTCTTTCTCATCAGCCTCAAGGCCGGGGGCAAGGGGCTCAATCTCACCCGCGCCACCTACGTGTATCATCTTGATCCCTGGTGGAACCCGGCGGTGGAGAACCAGGCCTCCGACCGGGCACACCGCATCGGCCAGACCGCCAAGGTAACCGTAACCCGCCTGTTGATGCGCCACACGGTGGAGGAGAAGATGATGGCACTCAAGGAGCGGAAGCTGAAGCTGTACAAGGCTCTTCTGGACGACGCCGCCAGTGCCGGCGGGGCGGCGCTGTCCAAGGAGGACTTCGATTTCCTGCTGGCACCGTGAGAGGGAAGGCGGGCGAGCTGCACTTAATAAACGGAATGCACCATGTGCGAAAACCTGACACTTCAGTAGCGGAGAAATGAGTACCCAGACCATGCCCCATCATCTCTACCTCGAACATTTCGGTCCTGTCCATGCACTCCCGGTTCTCCATTACAAGATGGAGTTTGCCACCCTTGTGCGTCAGGCGGTGGAGCGGCTGCAGCCGGACTGTATCGCCATCGAGCTGCCCCCTACCCTCCAGGCTCATTTTCTGCGGGGTATCCGGCGCTTGCCGGAGATTTCGGTTCTCAGGTACGAACTTCGCCGTTCCGGAAAAAGTTCCGCTGGCGGGGGCGAGACGGTCTTCCTGTTCATCGAGCCGGCCGACCCGCTTGTGGAAGCGGCCCGTCTGGCCGGAGAGCGGGAGATCCCGCTCCACTGTATCGATGTGGATGTGGAAGGCTACCCCTGCCACGAGGAGCCGTTCCCGGATTCCTATGCCGTTCGCCGCATCGGTCTCGCTTCCTATTACAGTGAATACCGGAAAATTTTCGGAGATTCCGTGCCGGGACCTGAAGATCTGCTTCGCGAGAAAGGCATGGCCTACCGTCTCCAGCAGTTAGCTCTGCGTTTCGAGCGGATTCTCCTGGTCTGCGGCATGGTCCACCTGGAGCGGCTGAAGGCCTGCTACCACCGTCCCCAGGCGGCCCCCCTGGAAAGGGTAAAAAGATCAGGCATTTCCCTCTATAATCTTCATCCCGAGTCGTGCCGCGAGGTACTGGCGGAATATTGCTTCCTTTCTTCCCTCTACGAACTGCATCGGGGTCCGTTGCCGCCGGAACCTGCCGAGGACGGCCCGTCGCTCAGGAAGAGCTGGCATGCCTTTGAACTGATTGCCGGCGGAAAAAAGGATGTGCCGGAGGAAGATGTGCTTTTCGAAGCGCTGCTGCGCAGTGCTCACCATGTCGGTCGGGCCGGCGAAGGCCTGGATCGTCAGCGCGTGGTTTTCCGTCTCTTTCGGGAAGCGGCGCGGCACTATCGACAGGAGACCGGTGAACCGGTGCATGTGTGGCAGAAGCGGGCTTTTTTTCGTTTTTCCCGCAATTATGCGCTGGTAACGGGCCGGCTCCTTCCCGACTTTTTCCAGCTGCTGGCCGCGGCCCGCGGCTGCATCGACGATAATTTTGCCGATGCATTCTGCCGGCTGGCCAGTTTCTATCCGTGGCAGAAGCAGGATTCGGATCTGCCCACCATCAGACTTCGGCCCGAAGATATCTCCGGAGGCAGCAGACGGATCCGTTTTCGGCCCCGCTCACGGCAGCCGGGCAAGGGGCTCTCACCTCTCCAGTTTTTGAAGAGGAAGCGCGAAAAGCGGCCCGGCGAATGGCTGGAAGGGTTCGATAACCCCTCCATCTGCTCCTATCCTCCGGAAGATCTGATCATCGAAGACTATGGCAACTTTCTCAAGAAAAAGGGGGCCAAGCAGCTCTCCGAAGAACAGAGCCGCGTCGAGCCCTTTTCTTCTTCGTTGATGGACGGCATCGACATGCGGGAAACCCTGCGCAATTTCCACGGCGGAAAGATCTATGTGCGGGAAAACCTTCGTGTCCAGGGGGGAGTGGGGAGCATCGTCGTCGTCTTTACTGAGGATCGGGGCGGAAAAAAATTCCCCTACCTGATGACGTGGCTCGGTGAACACGATCAGGAGTCGGATATGGCTTTCTACGGCACCGAACCAGCTGAAAACGTGGTCGGCCCGGGGATCTGTCGCTGCGAATACGGCGGATTCCTGCTTTCCTACCCTCCCCGTCGCATGTTCGATGTCTGGCTGGACAGTGATTACTCCTTTGCCCGGGACAAAGCGGAGGTTCTGCTGCTGGCAGCACTGGACTACTCCCGGGAAAAACATGTCGTCTACGTGGCGGCCCGTCCTCCCCGGAGTTGTTTCCGGCAGATTGCGGCCCGGCTCGGGAAGAAGATCGTCTACATTCCCCTCGGTTCCCTGTCTCCACAGAAACTGAAGAAGCTCCGGGTGTTCCATGTTCTTTTCGGACATGACAAAAGGGAAATTGCCAAGGATTACATATGGTGAGGCAGGACAAAATGTGGTATATGAATCAAATGCAGTACCGGTCTGGTACGTTTGGTCACGGTACTTCATTACTTTCGGAAGTCAGCAGCTGCAGGCGATAGACATTTTCAACCGGAAACTTCGGTTTCATTTTAGAGGGGGAACGGATGAGCAACAGCGAGCGACGCCATGTACGGAAGGAATCCCTGAATCTGCTCGATTATGTTCTCGTTGATGAAAAGGGCGAGATAGTAACCCGTGCCATGGGCAGGACGCTGAATATCAGCGCCAAAGGTATTCTTCTCGAAACCCATATCCAGTTCGAACCGGGCCAGGTACTGCTGATCACTGTCGGGCTGGAAGAGGATCTGGTGGACATCAAAGGTTTGGTCAAGCATGCGGAAATGCGGGATGACAATACGTTCAGCGCGGGAATCGAGTTTCTGGAATTCGATGGCGAGGGCAGTCGGGTGCTTCACAATTATCTTGATGCATTCGAGGCATTCAAAAACTAGCTGTTCTTCCGCCGGGTTTCACTCCGGCGGATACATTTGATTCTTTCGCAAAAAGTTGAAATGTACGATTTACCGTCATTCCCGTGAAAACTGGAATCCAGGAATTACAGTGAGTTACATCTTCACTGGATACTCGCTTTGCTCCTTCGCTAGGGTTACTGCGCACAAGCCGCGGGTATGACGACTTTTTGCGAGTTCATCAAATTTTCCGGTCCCTTTTCGGGACCGCAAGCCATGGATAATGCAAGAGCTTGTCCGCACCTGCTCAGTGTGGACAAGCTCTTTTTTATGACCATGACAATTTGTCAATCCTTGAACTGCAGCTGATAGAGCCGGTAGTACAGTCCCTGGCGCGCCATCAACTCATCATGTGTCCCCTCTTCCGCCTTTTCCCCCTTGTGGATGACTACGATCCGGTCCGCGTCCCGCACGGTGGAAAGTCGGTGGGCAACCACGAGGGAGGTTCGCCCGGTGAGAAGTCCCTGCAGACCTTCCTGGATCAGACGTTCGCTGGCAGTGTCGACACTGGAAGTGGCCTCGTCAAGCACCAGGACCTCCGGATCGAAGGCAACTGCCCGGGCAAAGGAGATGAGCTGCCGTTCGCCCACCGAAAAATTCACCCCCCTCTCCCGCACCTCTTCCGCGAATCCTTTCGGGAGATGCGCGATGAAGCGATCCGCGCCCACCATTGTTGCCGCCTCTTCCATCCGCTGGCGCGCCCCCTCATCTCCGAGGGTAATATTGTGTTCCAGCGAGCCGGTGAAAAGGAAGGGCTCCTGGAGCACCACGCCGATTCTCCCCCGCAATTCGGGGAGCGGAATATCCCGTATTTCACAGCCGTTGATGAGGATGCTTCCCCGGTTAACTTCATAAAATCTGGACAGGAGACGGGTAACGGTGGTTTTTCCGCCGCCCGTTTCACCGACCAGGGCGATCTTTTCTCCGCGACGGATCGTCAGGTTGAAGCCCTTCAATACATAATCTTCGTCTTTATAGGCAAACCAGACATCCCGGAATTCGATCGTTTCCAGGGGTGAATCCAGACCTGCCAGGTTTTGAAAACCTGGCAGGTCTTCGTTTTCAGGAGCTTTTTTCTCCACGTCCAGCAGCCCGAAAATCCGCTCCAGGGCGGCCATGGCTCCCTGCATGATGGAATATTTGGCCGAAAGATCACGGATCGGCGAGAAAAACTTTTCCATGTACTGGATGAAGGCAACCAGGGCGCCCAAGGTCAGGGTGCCGCGGATTATTTCACCGCCGCCGTACCAGATGATGAGGCCGACCGCAACCGACGACAGGGCCTCCACCGCGGCAAATAGAGACGCGTCCCAGGTGATGACCGGCAGGTTCGCGTCCCGGTAGGAGGCGTTGAGTCTGGTGAATTCCTTCTGCTCGGTCCTCTGCCGATTGAAAAGTTGCACCACTGCCATGCCGCCGATGCTTTCGGCCAGGAACGAGTTGAGATTTGACTGGCGCGCCCGCACCTCCCGGAAGGACTTGCGCATTTTGAGGCGAAAGGTGAAAACGATATACAGCAGCATCGGCAATACGATGAAGGTAACGAGCGAAAGCTTGAGGTTCATCCACAGCATGATCCCCACAATGCCGACCAGAACGAGGATATCGCCGACGATGGAGATCAAGCCGGCGGTGAACATCTCGCCCAGGACCTCCACATCGCTTGTTACCCGGGTCACGAGGCTGCCGGTGGGTGTCCGGTCCATAAAGGAGGAGGACAGCCCCCCGATGTGGGAGAAAAGATCCATCCGGAGATCGAACATAATCTTCTGACCCAGGTACTGCAGGAGATAGATTTCCAGGTAGGTCAGGAGTCCGTCCGCAAGGATAAGGGCAAAGTACCAGAACGACAGCAGGGGCAGCCCTTCCATCCTGCCGACGGTAATATGGCTGTCGATGGCAATCTTGATGAGCCAGGGCTGGGCAAGTTTGGCCGCTGCGATAAACGGCAGCAGCAGCAGGCTGCAGACAACCAGGCGCCGGTAGGGACGCAGGTAGCGAATAAACCTGCCCAGGAGCTTGCGATCATAGGCCTTGCCGACTATTTCATCTTCGTAAATACCGCCGAAATGCATAAGGAAACCTTCTATCCGGAGAGACCTGCCAGGTTTTCAAAACCTGGCAGGTCTAGTTTATAACCGCTCCAACTCTTCCCGCAGATTCTGCTCCCGATGGATGGCTGCATAGCGGCCTGCCAAGGCCAGCAGCTCATCGTGGGTTCCCTGTTCGACAATGGACCCTTCCTCCAAAACGATGATCAGGTCACAGCCCCGTAAAGCTGAAAGGCGGTGCGAAACGATCAGCACAGTGCGCGTTCCGTAGTAGCGGGCCAGACCATTCAATATCTCTTCCTCGGTCCTGGCGTCCACCGCTGACAGGGGGTCGTCCAGGATCAAGATGGCAGGGTTCTTCACTAAGGCACGGGCGATGGCGGTGCGCTGTTTCTGTCCGCCGGAGAGGGTGACGCCCCGCTCTCCCACCAGGGTTTCGAATCCCATGGGAAAACCGGCCACGTCCCTGTCCAGCTGCGCAAGACGGGTTGCGGCTTCCACCTCGGCCTGCGTTGCCCCCTCGCGCCCGTAGGCGATATTTTTTTCGATGGTGCGGGAGAAAAGGAAGCTCTCCTGGGGGACGAAGCCGATCGCATCCCGAAGCTCTTTCAGCGGGAGGCGATTGATATCCGTTCCGTCAAGGTAGAGCATGCCGTCCGGGACAGGGTAGAGACGCGCAATCAGACGGACAAGGGTCGTCTTGCCGCTGCCGACCGGTCCGACAATACCCACCTTCATTCCGCGACTGATGCGGAGGGAGATGTCTTTCAAGAGCGGTTCAGCTGTATAGCCGAAGGACAGGTGGCGAAACTCGATGTCGCCGGAAAGTTCCTGTACCTCTGCCGGTTGGTCCGGGTCGGCGATTACCGGCTTCGCTTCGAGCACAGCGTTGAGGCGAGCCATTGAGGCCGCGCCCCGCTGGAGAAGATTCAGAATCCACCCCAGCACCACGGTTGGCCAGATCAGCATCGCCAGGTAGCTGGTAAACGCGACAAAATCGCCCAGGGTCATGACGCCGTCAATTACTCGGCTGCCGCCCACAAAGAGGACGATCAGGGTGCTGATTCCGCTCATGGAGGCCATGAAGGGGACGACAATCCCCCGCAGGTTGGCCATCTTCATACTGCTGTACAGGTACCGTGCGGACAACTCCCGGAAAGTCCTGGTCCGGAATTCCTCGCGGCAGTAAGCCTTCACCACGACAGAGGCGGTAATGCTTTCCTCAGCGTGGCTGGTCAGAGCGGCAAGCTCTTCCTGGGCCTTTTTCGAGTGGTGGAAGATGCGGCGGCTGACCTGTTTGACCAGGAGAATCATGAGGGGGAAGGGGAGCACGGCGCACATGGTCAGGAAAAGATTGATGCGTCCCATGAGAAAAATCGCCGAGACATACACGATCAGGGTGTTGATGACATTGAGAATGCCGAAGCCCAGGAGCATCCTGACATTTGACAGATCGTTGGAAAAGCGGGAAAGCAAATCGCCGGTCCGCTCCCGGGAAAAATAGGGGAGATCCTGGGAAAGGAGGCTCGTGTAGAGGTCTTCCCGGATCCGGTATTCGATGCGTCGGCCGGCATGGAGGAGTGTTGTGCGCGAGAAGATCCTGACAATGCCGTGAGCAACGGCGACCGCCATGATGATGAGACCGAAGTGGACGGGCGAATAGGCGCTGCGTCCGGGAAACTGCAAGCTCTCCACCGCCAGTTTCAGAAGCCAGGGGATCAGCAGGGCGAAGCCGTTTG
>Ga0351902_1039_pt1 | contig 36891 bp, 26 predicted proteins | sample BONcelHT113001D5_FD_205828 | JGI IMG/M metagenome (GOLD analysis project Ga0351902, IMG submission 205828) | Enriched cells from coal bed in the Powder River Basin, Montana, United States - BONCAT cells T11 rep1 HSBNCT.T11.300.1.D5 ...
GAATTGAGTGCGGTGAGAGGACAGTGTCAGGCGCGCGAAACAAATACGTAACAAAATAAATACAGGGTACCGGCCAGGGTGTCAATGAAACTATGGCGCGGCGTCTCGGGCTCACACCCGAGGAGTGCGTCGGGCTCGCCTGTCATGAAGCTATTCACGGGACATCAGGTCCGCCCGAGTGGTGTCCCCATTCGAGAACGATAGAGGATGGCTGCGAGCATGTCGAGGAACTGCACGTGGACCGGTTGGGGGGCGATTTCCTGGTTACCACGAGTCCCCTTCTGGATAAAGAGGGAGAACGTATCGGCTCCGTCCATATTGCCCGCGACATTACCGAGCGGAAGCGTATGGAAGAAGCGCTGCGGGAGAGCGAGAGGCGTTTGAAGCGGGCGCAGCAGATTGCCCATGTGGGGAGCTGGGAACTGGATTTAAAAACGAACGAACTGTCATGGTCCGATGAGGTATATCGGATTTTCGGTTTTCAGCCACAGGCGTTCGACGCCACCTATGAGGCGTTTCTCGAAACGGTGCATCCGGAGGACCGTGCCGCGGTTGACGCGGCTTATTCGGCGTCATTGTCCGAAGGGAAAGATTCTTATGAAATAAAACACCGGGTTGTCAGGAAATCAACGGGGGACATCCGCATCGTCCAGGAAAAGTGCGAACACATCAGGGATGCTTCCGGTACCATAATCCGATCCGTTGGCATGGTACAGGACATTACCAAACGAACGCTGGCCGAGGAGGAGATACTGCGCCACGTTGAGGAGCTGGAACGTTTCAATCGGGCCACGGTGGGGCGCGAGCTGCGCATGGTCGCATTGAAAAAAGAAGTGAATGAGCTGCGCGTTCGGCTGGGAGAAGGGCCTCGTTATCCACTGGATTTCCTGGAGGAGTAAGTGACCTCTTTTAAGACAAGAAGGGTCTGGGGGGCGGTATAACTATGGAGCCCAAAATTACGCATGTAAATAAAGCACGGTGCATACAACATCATCTGCTCCGACTATCGCGTGCGGCAGCGGCTCTGCTGACCTGCGTCTGTCTCATCGCCTGCAACCGGTCGGACCACAAGCCTGCAGACCCTCCCGAAAAAATCCGTATCGCTTATGCCACCCTGCCGGAGACGGCACTCGCCCAGATAGCCCAAGCGCGTGGTTATTACCGTGATGAAGGGTTAGAGGCTATACCGCGCCTGCACTCCTTCGGAAAACTTGCCCTCAGGGATGTGCTGGACGGCAAGGCGGATCTGGCCACCGTCGCCGAAACACCCCTGATGTTCGCAATCATGAATGGAGAAAAAATAGCAGTAATTGCATCCATACAGTGTTCCAGGAAGAATCATGCAATAATCGCCAGAAGGGATAAGGGCATTCTAAGACCTGAAGATCTGAAGGGGCGAAAGATTGCCACCACCATGGGTATAACCTCAGAATATTTCCTGGATGCTTTTATTGCCATGCAGGGTATAGTAAGGAAAGAGCTGGAGGCGGTCAACCTCAAGCCTGAGGAATATCAGGAAGCCATAGTGAACGGCCATGTCGACGCAGTATCCGCTTTTTATCCCTACTTGAAGCAGATACAGAATAAATTGGGAGTCAACGGAATTACCTTTTACGACGAAGAGGTATATATAGAGACATTCAGTGTCGTGGCAACGCAGGAATTCATCCGCCAAAATCCGGGTAAGATCCGGAAATTGCTCCGCGCCCTGCTAAGGGCCGAGGAATTTGCCAGGGGGAATCCGGCGGAGGCTCATACCATAGTTGCCGTTTTCAGCGGGATCGATAAAGGAATTGTCAGCGAAATCTGGGCGGATAACCGTTTCGCAGTTTCGCTCGACCAGTCGCTCATCCTTGGTCTGGAAGACGAATCGCGCTGGGCTATCAAGGGGGGACTCTTCAAGGCGAAGGTTGTCCCCAATTATCTCGATTTTATTTACTTTGAGGGTCTCAAGTCGGTGAAACCCGAAGCAGTACGGATTTTAAGGTAAGGGCGAGACGCTCCTATGCGGATTAACAAAAGACTGCAGATAAATGTCGTCGCAACGATAGTAACGGCTATCGTCATTTGCCTTGTGCTTTTCCTGGTTCTCTCACGACTCAACCTGGCATACCATGCAGCGGAAACCGCCAACGAGATAATGTCCAGCATGCTGGAACGGGCCACATTTAGGAACGACTATCTCCGCAACAATACCGCGCGGGCACAGCAACAGTGGTTTGTCAAGCATGAACAGATCGGCAAACTCCTCAAGTTGTCATCGGAAAATCTGAGGGGCGCCGAAGAGCGCAAAAATATCACCAAATTCATTGAAGATCATGAATCGATCGGGAGACTCTTCACGGCCATCGTTGCCAACAGGGAAAAGAACCGCTCGAACAGGAGTTCGCCAGATCTTGCGCCTGAGGTTGTGGAGAGACTCACCAATCAGTTGAATATTAAGGTATACGACGTCGTGTTGGATGGCCGCAATTTGCTGCAATCGAGCAGGAAATCCCGTGATTCCGCCACCAGACTGGCGGGATGGAGTATCATCTCTTCGCTCCTCATCCTGATCGCGGTGGCGATATTCAGCACCAGGTCCATGGGACGTGCCGTTGCCGAGCGAATTGAACGACTGCGAAGCGGCGCCGAGGTGATAGGCTCCGGGGACCTGGATCACCGAATCGAAGTCAGGGGGGATGACGAGTTCACAGAACTCTCGGATGCGTTCAACGCGATGACCGAGAAGTTATCCTGCTCCTACCACGATCTTGAAAATGAGATCAGGGTGCGAACCCGAGCCGAGGAGGAACTTCGTCTCGCCTATGATCGGCTCCGGGCCTTCTTCGATCAGCGCATCGGCGGGATCGGCATCGTTATAGCTAATGCCGAGGGCAACATCATCCAGTCGAATGATTACTACCTGAACATCCTTGGTTGCTCCCGGGAGGAGCTTCTCGGCGGCTTGGTTGACTGGCGACGGATGACTCCGCCGGAATGGCTGCCGGCGGACGAAATCGCCCTTGACCAATTGCGGCGGCGGGGTGTCTGCGACACCTATGAGAAGGAGTATCTGCGACGAGACGGATCACGGGTGCCGGTTCTGATAACCGATGTCATGATGCCGGAGGATAGCGATGAGATCCTGGCCTTTATCCTTGACATAACCGATCGCAAGCAGGCGGAACTGGCCTTGCAAGCGGCCCATGACGAGTTGGCGAATAAGGTGGAGGAGCGGACCAGGGAGCTGCATGAGAAGGAAGTGCTGTTGAAAGAGATCCATCACCGGGTGAAGAACAACCTTCAGGTGATTTGCAGCCTGGTCGGACTGCAGGCGGACAGCTCGCAGGATGAGACGGTACGCGCTGTACTGAGTGATGTGACCGACCGGGTTCGTTCCATGGCCCTGGTGCACGAGAAGCTTTACCAGTCATCCGACCTGTCCCAAATTGATTTCGCGGAATACGCCAGGGGCCTCCTGGGCTATCTCTGGCGCGCCCACGGTAACGCTGCAGCCGTTGTCCGTCTGACACTAGACCTGGAGTTGGTGGCGCTGCCTATTGACACCGCGGTGCCGTGCGGGCTGATCCTGAATGAGCTGGCCGGCAACGCCCTTAAACACGCATTCCCTGGTCGGTCCGAGGGGGAGGTGACCGTGTCGCTACGAGAGAGCGTAGACGGCCGTATTTGTCTGTGTGTGGATGACAACGGCGTCGGCCTGCCGGCGGGGTTAGATTGGCGACAGGCGCAATCGCTGGGACTTCACCTGGTGCAGTTGCTGTCCAGACAACTGGACGCTGAGGTGGAATACAGCGGCGGAGAGGGAACGAGGTTTGCGTTGGTTTTCGGGAATCCGCGCTCTCAAAATTAGAGGGAGTCGGGGGAGTTATGATTGGTAGTGCCAACATGCAGCTTTTACATTGTTGACCGAGGAATTATCCATGACTAAAACTACCATTCTGCTAGTGGAAGACGAGGCGATTGTTGCCGCGGACCTGGCCAGCAAGCTGAAACAGTTCGGGTATGAGATTGTCGGAACCACCGGGAGTGGGGAGGAGGCTATCGAGTTGGCGCGCTGTCTCCTGCCGCGACTCGTGCTGATGGACATCAGGCTTAAAGGCCCGCTGGATGGCATAGCAGCGGCCGAAGCAATCCGTCGCCAGCAGGACGTGCCGGTGATATACCTCACAGCTCATTCTGACGCTGCTACCCTTGACCGGGCGAAGCTCAGCGACCCGTTCGGCTTTATTCTCAAACCCTTCGAGGAACGGGAACTGTCAACCACCATCGAGATGGCGCTTTACAAGCATCAGTCGGACCGGCAACTGCGCGAGCAACAGGAGTGGCTGCGGGTCACGCTCGCCAGCATCGGCGACGCCGTGATCACCTGCGACACCGATGGTCGAACGACATTCCTCAATCCCGTGGCCGAGTCGCTCACCGGTTGGAGCATTGACGAGGCCCGCTATCTGCCGATCATGAAGGTGTTCCACCTGATCAACGAACAGACTCGTCAGCCGTCGGAAGACGCCGTGGCCCTGGTGCTGGGGGAGGGGCGCCCCAAGACCCTGGCCGATCATACCGTGCTGGTGACCAGGGACGGTCGCGAAATTCCAATCGAGGACAGCGCATCTCCGATCCTGGCTGCCGATGGCCGGCTAATCGGCGCGGTGTTCGTCTTCCACGACGTATCCGAAAAAAGGCGCGCCGGGGAGGCGTTACGCAAGTATTATGATGAACTCGAAATGTATGTCGAGAAACGGACACAAGAATTAAAGGAGCTGAGCGATACCCTGGAGGAACAGGTCATCGAGCGAACGGCGCAGCTCAAATCTGCCAACGAAATACTGCGCTCTTCCCGCGTGGCCGCCTTGAACCTCATGGAAGACGCCGTCATTGCCCGGAGGGAGGCGGAAGAGACCAGCGACAGGTTGCGGCTCGAAATCGCCGAGCGTAAACAGGTCGAGAAGGCGTTGCGAGAGAGCGAGCTGTTTTACAGCCAGACTCTGGAGTCGATTCCCGGCATGGTATTCACCACGCGTCCGGACGGCTTCTGTGATTACCAGAGCCGGCAATGGGAAGAATTCACCGGGGTGCCGGTGAGCAAGCAATTGGGGGAAGGCTGGAACAGGCTGCTTCACCCGGACGATCGCCCACGGGCCTATGCCGCCTGGCGGTCAGCCGTGGAGGGACGTACACCCTACGATCTTGAATATCGTGTTCGGCGCCATGATGGGGAGTATGAGTGGTTCAAGATCATTAGCCGCCCCATCAGCGACGCAGCCGGGCAGATTGTTAAATGGTTCGGCGTTGCCGCAAACATCGATCAGATCAAGCGGGGCGAAGTGGTGCTTCAGCAGGCAAAAGAGGCCGCTGAAGTGGCCAGTCGGGCCAAGAGCCAGTTTCTTGCCAACATGAGCCATGAGCTGCGCACTCCGATGACAGGGGTTCTGGGAATGCTGGAAATAACCCTGAACGGGGCGCTCGATAACGATCAGCGAAAATACATCGAAATGGCGGACAGATCGGCCCGTTCACTCCTGCAGATTCTTAACGACATCCTCGATCTGACCAAAATTGAGGCTGGAATGCTTACCATGGAGGAAAAACCGATCGACCTCCGCGAGTGCGTGACCGGTGTGATCGACATCCTCATACCCGAAGCGAGACGCAAAGGTCTCAGTCTTTTGCATACCATGTCGCTAGAACCGCTGGAAATGGTGGTCGGTGACCAGTTGCGACTGCGGCAGATACTCACTAACCTGGTGGGCAATGCGGTAAAGTTCACGGAAAAGGGAAAAGTTGAGGTAACGGTCCAGCGCGGCAGGAAAATGTCCGACGGCCGCCGGCAGCTCACCTTCAGTGTCACCGATACCGGCATCGGCATCCCTGCAGACAAGCGGGATATTCTGTTCAATGTCTTCACCCAGGCGGACGAATCCCACAGCCGAAGATACGGGGGCACCGGCCTCGGTCTTGCCATCTGTCGGGAGCTGGTGGAGCGGATGGGAGGGACAATAACCTGCGAGAGCACGTTGGGAGTGGGGAGCAGCTTCAGCTTCACTATCCCCTTCCGGGAGGCCGGACCGGAAAGGGTGTCTGCAGCCGAATCAGTAACTGTGCCATCCGTTGCGGACACCGTCTCCCCTGGTGCTGAAGGGGAGAAGTTTCGCCTCCTCATCGCCGAAGATGATGAGATCACCAGAAAGATCCTGGGATTAATGCTCCAGAGGGCCGGCTTTGATTTCGAATTCGCCGGGGATGGTCGGCAGGCAGTCGAGATGTGGCAGCAAGGGGAATACGACCTTGTCGTCATGGATGGACAGATGCCGTTCATGGACGGCTTCACCGCTGCCGCCACCATCCGTGAGCTTGAACTGGAGCGTGGTGGACACATCCCCATTGTCGCGATGACGGCCCATGCCTTGTCAGAGGATGAAGACAGGTGTCTTTCCGCCGGTATGGATGCCTATATCTCTAAACCGATCGATGTCAGGAAGAGCATCGACCTGATAACGCAGCTCATAGCCCGGCGCCGTGATCATCGACACCAGGATGATTAATTACCATGTGCAGACGGATTCCTGATTCCCAGGTCTTTTATATATGTGCCTTTTAAATCGGTCCGCTTCGACTATTCTCAGACAATCGGGCCGGGGATGCATGATGTCGGAATTCATCTCAAGTTGCAGTTGGCACATATCTATCGAGAATTATGTGAAGAGTATCAGGGGAGGGTACAAGAATACAACGTAACTGACTGGTTGATTTGGAAGGCAACTACGCTATAATTTTCTGCAGCCGCGTGCAGCTCGTTTGACATAGCCGGTGTTCTCCAACAGGTTGTCGTGAGGGGCCTTGAACAGCGGGGCATTTTTCGGGATTGTCGAGATTGATAATTTTCACGAGAGCGACCAATGGGTGGACTCTTCTATGCGAAAACCAGGAATATGAATACTATCTCTCTTATTAATCCTCTATCGGACAGCTCTTGGGATGCATTCGTTGTCGATCATCCTTTTGGTTGGATAACTCATCTTTCAGGGTGGAAAAAGCTCCTGGAGGAAAGCTTTGCGAATATGTCAGGACATTACTTGGTTTTGCGGGATGATTCCAGCGATGCCATCAGCGCGGCACTACCGGTCTTCAAGGTTGAAAGCTGGCTGAAAAGAGACAGGCTTGTCAGCATTCCGTTCGCGACAATTTGTGACCCGCTCGTTTCAACACACGAAGAGATGAAAGTGCTTTTCACAATGCTGGCCGACCTGAAGAACAGTCTCGGAATTTCCAACGTGGAGATCAGGACACATGCCTCTGCTTCACTGCTTGAGGATGCGGGATTTTCGCGGGACAAGGAATACAAAAATCATTTCATCATCCTGGATCGAGAGCCGGAACAATTGAAACAAACTTTTCACAGGAGAGCAATACAGAAGAGGATTACGCAAGCCGTCAGCAGCAGGCTGGTCTCAAGATTGGGCGAGAGCGAATCTGACTTGCGCGCTTTCTACCAACTCCATCTTATGACGAGAAAAAGGCTTGGTTTCCCTCCTCAACCGTACAGATTTTTTGAAAATCTGTGGCAAATATTTGCTCCGAGTGGCCGGCTTGCACTTTTACTCGCAGAACGCGACAAACAAATTATCGGGGGCCTGATGCTTCTTAAATTCAAGAACCGGGTTTCAGCAGAGGTTCTGGCTAGCGATGTCAGCTTTAGAAGCATGCATACTGATATTTTTCTCTATTGGGAGGCGATAAAAATTGCCTTCCATGAGGGATATAAGATTTTCGATTTTGGGAGAACATCGATTTCAAACGTGTCACTAATGTTGTTTAAAAACAGATGGGGAACAACTACAGTAGATTTGCCACAGTTTTTCTGCCCAGTAGAAGCCAGTGACACAAAATCAATTCATGCGAGATATCAATCAAGAAGGTTGTTACGGCAATTATTAAGGTTTGTGCCGATCAAAGCCAGCGAGCGTATTGGCAATTTGTATTATAATCATTTTACTTAAATCCCGAAGCAGGGCGGCTTACGTATGATTTCAAGTCAATATCAGTAATTGTGTTTTAACATAAGTTCCCCAGCGGAGTTTCCGCAGTAGTATTGTAAAACCCATGTTTTCACTATCCTGTCGTTACATAATCCGATTCATTACTGTGACTTTACCGCGGAATCGGCAAGCATAAATCTTGCATCGGAAGATGGATTTATTTACTTTCCATCCGGAAAGTCCGGATGTGAAACTATTGGTTTTCAATTCGGCAACGAGGGATTTTTCGTCCTGGCAAGTAAATCAAGGGGTTGCGCGGAGGCGTACGCAGGTGCGCCGCACAAGCAAGCCCGCGGATTGTCACAGTAAGGGCGGAAAAGTACCGTTTCCGGATGAAAACTATTTAGCAAGCCAGGGCTGTAACGGCTTGCGTATGTAAAGAACGTAACGATTGTATCGATTCGTAAACAGGGGTGCATTATGCAGACCGGAACTGGTTATCCGGTAATCGTAAAATTCCGTGGAGTCAAGATTAATGCTATAAATTACAGCGATGCCTATGGGCTCATCAAACATATTGTTGAGGCGAACGATAAGGGCTATGTCTGCATGACGGACGTGGGAAATGTCATAGCAGCAACACAGGATGACGGATTATATCAAGCAATAAATTCGTCTAATTTATCCCTTGCCGACGGAACACCACTGGTATGGTACGCTAAGCTTCTCGGGTGCGTGGAGATTGAGCGAATATCTGGGCTGGATATCATGAGTAAGATGCTTTCGGAACGGGACGGGTTCAAGCACTTTTTGCTTGGCGATACCGAGCAGACAGTCGACAGGGTAATTGAAAAAGCCGGGAGCCTGAATGAGACCGTCCGGATAACCGGATACAGTCCGCCCTTCAAGGATTTTGATGCTGATGACAACCGATTGATCATGGAAATGATAAACAGGGAAAATCCTGATGTGATCTGGGTGAGTTTTGGTGGAGGGAAGCAGGAAAAATGGATGTTACAGAATCTGTCTGGGTTGGAGAGAGGCGTCATGATCGGAGTCGGCGCCGCATTCAAATGGTTGATCGGTGACCTGATATTGCCGCCAAAAGCTATTCAGAAATTGGGTCTTCAGTGGATGTACCGGATTACCCAGGCTCTCATCGAAAACCCGAGAAAGTATGGAAAATTAATCGTAACGAAAGTATTGAAAAGAAAGTTTCTTTTTCTATGGCATTTTCCAGGAGAAGTGATGCGAGCCCGCAGGGAGTACCGACGCTAAATCGCCGGTTCGCTTGACTGAGAAAGAAGAACGAGGGACCGACGAGTCGAGAGGAAACCGGCACGCGAGATTTCATACGACAAGATCATCCTTGTCCAGAACCCTCCCTGTTTGTATGTGGCCAATCGCGCGGATAGTATCCGCCGCTGGGTCCGATGATTTTCTTATTTTTTACGAGGTGTATATATGTTTCTGAAGAAACTGTTTACTTTCGGCAAGGATTACAATCATTACCTGGAAAAGGGTGACCGGTACCTGGCTGATGAGCGGTTCGCCGATGCGAGGAATGCCTATGGCGAGGCCCTGGAAAAGATCGAGGCGAGCGGCGAGGCGACCCCTTCCCGGATTGAGGCCGTGCGTCAAAAAATCGCGCTGACGGGCAACATGCTGGGCCGCCTGAACCTGGTCGAGGCGGAATATGCCCTTTCCAGCGGTGACAGAATAAAGGCCGGGGAACATCTGCGTATCATCATGGATCTGGCGGACGACCCGACTCTCAGGGAACGTTCCGAGAGACTCCTGATTGGACTCGATACCGAGGCTTCCGAAATGACACACGACACGGCGGTCACTACGTGCGGTAGTTGCGAGGGGAGGGCGGTCGGAACAGGAGACGATGACCAACATGCCCTGGATGATACCATAACCAAAGAAGACAGATTGGCCCTCTATTTTCAGACACTTCCCGGAGACCTTCCCGAGCGTTATGCCGGAATGGGGGAAGAATTCGCCCGGGGCTGCCACCTGAACCTGGCAGGGGATGAAGAAGCAGCCCTGCGGGTCTTCGAGGGATTATCCTTGGACACGGACAATGACATCCTGAATTATGAGAAAGCAATCCTCTCGTACCACAAGGGCGATTCCGGGAAGTGCGAGCAACTTCTACTGGAGGCTCTTGGTTTGAATCCTGCTAATCCACTCTGCACTATCGGATTGGCTCAGCTGTATACCGAGATCGGCAGGGGACCCGAGGCGCTGCAGGTACTGGAGCGAATGATAGCGAGTGACCTGCTTCCGGAACAGGCCAGGATGATGCAAGGGGAGCTGTACACCCTGCTCCAGGATGAGCCGAATGCGGTCGAAAGCTATTCAAAACTCCTTACCTCTCCCAAATTTGCCAGGGAGGCGGCTGAACGAATTGTGCCGCTCCTGGAAAGGCAGGGGCGCAACGAAGAGGCCGCATATCTGGTAAAAAAATATGCCAAGGGCTGCTGTTGATCCATATCAATGTACAAGCTGGTTTTCTAGGAGCCTGTCTGACTTAGGAAGTCGAAGCGAAAATTTGGCTGGGCGAGGACAGATTTTGTCGATTTTGCAGGGCAATAGTTGTTCTATTGACCAAAAAAGTGGCGAAATATGGACCGTCCAGACGGATTTGCAGTAGATTTACCCTAAGTCAGACAGGCTTCTGGGTATGGGGCCGGGTTGAAACTTCCCCGAAGTATCTCGTAATCGGTCATCAGCCGTCTCACGGATCGGGCAGCCTGCTGGATTCAGGCGATTTCCTTACTGTCACAAACGTGCAATGAAGCCGTACGAGAGACTCCGTGAAAGCCCCAACCCTACACGGAATTGCAATTTTCAGATTTCCGGATGGAAACAAGCTAAAACTTTTTCGTCTTCACGTTGTATAATAATGACAACATAGTGCATTTCACTAAAAAACAACAGCCGTTCCAAAGGGTCTTATGACTGATTCACTAGATAAACAAAATGCCGAAAAACGGGACCGTATGGTCGCCGAAATGCGCCGGGAGCAGCAGGAGCGCCAGGCGGGATACAGGGAACAGGCCCTGAAACTTTTTCCGCCGGTCTGTGGCCGCTGCGCCCGCGAATTTGAGGGCAAAAAGCTTCGCGAGCTCACCGTGCATCACAAAGACCACAATCACGATAACAATCCGCCCGATGGCAGCAACTGGGAACTGCTCTGCATGTACTGCCACGAACATGAGCATACCCGCGATGTGCAGGAGGCCCGCAGCCAGGAAGAGACTTCTTCTGCTGAAGTGAACCGTCCTTCTCTGGCACACTCACCTTTTGCGGATCTTGCGGCTCGGTTGAAAAAATCCAGGTAAACCGGGTCACGTCTCGAGGTATCCCGGTTTTACGGGGTACCTTTTTTTTCGGGCAGAAACAGTTCCATGAATTCATTGACGGGCGTGGTCATCAGCCTTTCAGGATCGGAGCACAGGCCGAGCACTTCTTCCACCCGCTCCTTCGACAACCTTGTTGACAGGTTGTCCCGGCATTTCTTCAGCAGCAGGGGGACCCCTTCCTTTCTGCGGCGGCGATGACCCAGGGGATACTCCACCTCCACCTTCTCCGTGCAGCTGCCGTCCCTGAAGAACACCTGGACGGCGTTGGCGATGGAGCGTTTTTCCGGGTCCAGGTACTCGCGGCTGTAGCGCGGGTCCTCTGCCACCACCATCAGGTTCCTCACCCTGTCGATTCGGGGATCAGCGGCAGCGGCGTCGCTGTAGTCGTCCGCGGTCAGTCGGCCGAAGATCAGGGCAATGGCCGTCATGTACTGGAGGCAGTGGTCGCGGTCGGCCGGGTTGTGGAGGGGGCCGGTCTTGCTGATGATGCGGATGGCCGACTCCTGGGTGGTTATCTCTATTCTTTCGATCTCGTCCAGACGATCCCGAACCCTTTCATGGAGCAGTAAGGCGCACTCCACGGCCGTCTGGGCGTGATACTCGGCCGGAAACGAGATCTTAAACAGGATATTTTCCATTACGTAGGAGCCATAGGGGCGCTGCATGCGGAAAGGGGTGCCGCGGAAAGAGACGTCGTAGAAGCCCCACTTCTTCGCGGTAAGGGCGCTCGGGTAGCCCGGTTCGCCCCTCATTGTCATCAGCGCCAGCCACACCCCGCGGCTGGTGGCGTCTCCGGCGGCCCACGATTTCCTCGAGCCGGTATTGGGCGCGTGGCGGTAGGTGCGCAAACTTTGTCCATCGATCCAGGCCTGTGACAGAGCCGCCACAATTTGATCCCTGCTTCCACCCAGGAGCGAGGTGACGACGGCGGCGGTCGCCACCTTGACCAGGACCACGTGGTCGAGACCGACCCGGTTGAAGCTGTTCTCCAGGGCCAGTCCCCCCTGGATCTCATGCGCCTTGATCATGGCGGTCAGGACTTGGGCCATGGTGAACGGCGCCTTTCCCTCGGCCGCGTTTCTGCGGCTCAGGAAATCGGCGGCCGCCAGGATTCCGCCCAGGTTGTCGGACGGGTGACCCCATTCGGCTGCCAGCCAGGTGTCGTTGTAATCCAGCCATCGGATCAGCGTCCCGATGTCGAAGGCCGCCGTGACCGGGTCCAGCTCAAAAACGGTTCCCGGCACCCGTGCCCCGAGACAAGTAGTCATGCCGGGCACAACCGGGCCCAGAAGCCTCACACACGCCGGGTAGGTAAGGGCGAGCAGTGCGCATCCCAGACTGTCCATCAGGCAGAGACGGGCGGTTTCGAGGGCCTCATTACTGGTGACCGTAAACTCGGCCACATACTCGGCGATCCCCACCAGTTCGCGGTCGGGTGGCGGGCGAATATTGCTATCGGCGGTGCTGTCAGACATGGTCCGCTTTCCTCTTGCACATGCTTAACTATTGAAAAGAAACAGCCACAGAGATCACAGAGGACACAGGGATAGTGCGACAGGTATCAATTTCTGTAACTATTCAGCACTGTTGCATAACTCCCCCTGTCCCCCTCTTAACTTAAGAGGGGGGACCAGACTGTTCAATTCGTCTGGTTTAGGCACGGAGACAACAGTGCGTTCCTCCCCTTAGTTAAGGGGAGTACAGGTGGGGTTACAGGTTTTGGCAGTATGATAAATAGCTATCAATTTCTCTGTGCTCTCTGTGTCCTCTGTGGCGGCGGTTTTTTCTTCTAACGCTTCTCTATCGGCACGAACTTCCTCGGTTCCGGCCCGATATATTCGGCGCTCGGACGGATCAGCCTTCCCGTGGCCCGCTGTTCCATAATGTGGGCCGACCAGCCGGCTGCCCTGGCGAAGACGAACAGTGGAGTGAACATGGCGGTCGGGATGCCGCACATGTGGTAGAGAGAGGCGCTGTAGAAATCGACGTTGGCGAACAGCCCCTTCTCGCGCAGCACCACCTCTTCGATCCGTTCGGAGACCCGGTAAAGGAGTTCGTGCCCGGTGTCCTCGGCGATTCTCCTGGACCAATCCTTGATGATGTCGGAACGGGGGTCGGGCTGCTTCTTGTAGACCCGGTGTCCGAAGCCCATGATCCGCTCCTTTCTATCGAGCATCCGCAGGATTTCCTTTTCCGCCTCGTCCGGTGTCTGGAATCGGTCTATGAGCTTCATCGCCTCCTCGTTGGCGCCGCCGTGGAGCGGTCCTTTCAGGGTGCCGATGGCGGCGGTGATGGCCGAATGGTAGTCGGTCCTGGTCGAGGTGGTTACCCGGGCCGAAAAGGTTGAGGCATTGAATTCGTGTTCGGCATAGATGATGAACGATACATTGACCGCGTTGCACGCTTCCTTGCTGGGCGATTTTCCGTGCAGAAGATTCAGGAAGTGGCAGGCCAGCCGCTCTTCATCGCTCACCGTATCGATCCGCTTGCCGCTGGTGTGGTAATGGTGCCAGTAGAGGAGCATGCCGGGTAATGTGGCCAGGAGCCGTTCCACGCATTGCAGTTGTTCGGCTGCCGAGGTTTCAGGCTCCATGGTGCCCAGTGCCGAGCAGCCGGTTCGGAGGACGTCCATGGGGTGGGCCTCGGCGGGCACCTGCTCCAGAATATTCCTGAGGCGGGCGGGGAGGCTGCGCAGGGGAGTGAGCCGCTTGCGGAACGCATCGAGCTCACTCTTGACGGGGAGTTCGCCATAGAGCAGCAGATACGCGACCTCTTCGAAGTCGGCCTCCCTGGTCAGGTCTTCGATGGAATATCCCCGGTAACTCAGCCCCAACCCGGTCTTGCCCACCGTACTGATGGTGGTACGGTCGGCAACAACCCCGGCCAGTCCCGGTACAATTGTATTCTTCATGTATGATCCTCCTTTGAGGGTTATGTATCGAGTTTACGTTCGTATTCCAGGTAGCCGAGAAAGTCATACAGTTCTGACCGGGTCTGCATCGAATCGAGTATCCCCGTCTGGCTGCCTTCCATTCTGATGGAACGAAAGACCCTGAGCGCCGCTGCGTTCATGGCCCGGAAAGCCGAGAGCGGAAAGAGAACCAGGCTCACCCCGGCCTCGGCCAACTCCCGGAGGGCAAACAGGGGGGTGACACCGAACTCGGTCTGGTTTGCCAGGACCGGCACACCTAGCTTGTCGGCGAATGCCCGGTACTGGGCCGGCGTGATCAGCGCTTCGGGGAAGATCATGTCCGCGCCCGCATCCCGGTAGCGGCAGGCGCGCTCGACCGCGGCATCCATCCCTTCCACGGCAAAGGCGTCGGTCCTGGCCATGATCACAAAGTCGGGGTCGCTCCTGGCATCAACTGCCGCCTTGATCCGATTCACCATATCCCCCACCGGGACAAGCGACTTACCCGGACGATGACCGCAACGCTTGTCCGGGATCTGGTCTTCCAGGTGCATTCCGGCCGCGCCGGCCCTGATCATCTCCCTGACCGTGCGTCCGATCATTAACCTTCCCCCGAAACCGGTGTCGCAATCCACCAGCAGCGGGAGAAGGGAAGCGCCGGTGATGCGCCGCACCTCCTCCAGCACCTCGACCAACGTGGTCATGCCGAGATCCGGCAGTGCAAAGGCGCTGTTCGCCACGCCCGCGCCGGACAGGTAGAGGGCGAGAAAACCGGTCTTTTCGGCCATGACGGCGGTATAGGCGTTGGGCACCCCGATCACCTGCAAAGGTCTTTCCACTTCCACGGCGGTCCGGAGGAGCTTCCCCGGTGAGTATCCGGTTTTCATTGTTTTCCCTCATCTGCTAGAAACCAAAAAGCGTATTTTTTTCCACAGAGGATACAGAGATCACAGAGCTTTCTGTTCAAGAGGTTTTCCTCTGTGCCCTCTGTGTCCTCTGTGGCAGAGAGCTTTTTCAGGCAGCATCGATTGTTTAGACGCTATTTCCTCGTAATGTGACAGCCTTTCCTGACATAGTTCAGTGCTCCCCCGGCCAGCAGTTCCTTTCGCTCCCGTTCTGAAACCTGCAGGATGCCCACAATAACTCTGGCGCCCAGGTTCAGCGGAATCTCTTCCGCGCCCGAGGCGACCAGTTCGCGTAGTCCGTGGAGGGACAGGGTGTCTCCCTGCCTGATCAGGTCGTAGTCGGCCGGGTTCTGAAAGATCAGGGGCAGGATGCCGAAGTTGACCAGGTTTGCCTTGTGGATGCGGGCGAAGCTTTTCGCCAGCTTCACACGGATGCCGAGGTATCGCGATGCCAGGGCCGCGTGCTCGCGGGAAGAGCCCTGACCGTAGTTCTCGCCTGCGACCACGATCCCTTTTCCCGCTTCCACGGCCCGATCGGCAAAACCGGGGTCTACCTGATCGAACACGAAGCGGCTGATGGCCGGGATGTTGCTCCGGAACGGCAGGACCTTGTTGCCGGCCGGCATGATGCTGTCCGTTGAGATGTTGTCGCCGACCTTGATCACGACAATGGTCTCCAGGTCGTCCGGGAGTTCCTCGAATTCCGGGAGCGGGATGATGTTGGGACCGGTCACGATCTCCACCTCGCCGGAGTCTTCGAGCGGAGGAATGATGCTTGAGTCGTCAACCAGGTATTTCGCCGGGTTGCCCACACCCGGCCAGGGCATCAACTCGCCGAGCTTGCGCGGATCGGTTACAACCCCGAAAACACCCGCCGCGACCGCGGTCTCAGGAGAGCAGAGATAGACCTTGTCGTTCATCGTACCGCTTCTGCCGGGGAAGTTTCGGGGGAAGGTGCGCAGGCTTACCTGGCCGGTTCCCGGGGCCTGACCCATCCCGATGCATCCCAGGCAGCCTGGTTGGTGAATCTGGGCTCCGGAAGTGAGGAGCGGAACAACGCCTCCCTGGTCCGCCACGTTTTCCAGCACCTGCCGGCTTCCGGGGTTGATGTTGAATGAGACGTGGGGAGCGACCTTGCGGCCGTCGAGTACCCGGCAGACCGTCATCAGGTCGCGGAACGACGAGTTGACCGAGCTGCCGACTATTACCTGGTCAACTTTCAGCCCTTCGATTTCCCTGACCGGCACCACGTTGTCCGGTGATGAAGGACAGGCGATGAGCGGCTCCAGCGAGGATAGATCGATCTCGTCATGGTCGTCGTAGTCCGCGCCCGGATCGGCCGCGAGCTCCAGCCAGGCATCGCCACGGCCCTGGGATTCGAGGAATTCCCTGGTTCGTCGGTCCGAAGGAAAGACCGAGCTGGTGGCGCCCAATTCCGCTCCCATGTTGCCGATGGTTGCGCGATCGGTAACCGAGAGGGATTCTACGCCCGGACCGTAATACTCTATAATCTTCCCCACACCACCCCGTACCGTGTGACGGCGCAGCATCTCCAGTATCACGTCCTTTCCCGAGACCCAGTCGGAGAGTCTGCCGGTAAGCCTCACCCCCATGATCCTCGGGCAGGGGAGGCGAAACGGATGACCCGCCATGGCCATGGCCACGTCGAGACCTCCCGCACCAATGGCGATCATTGCCAGACCGGCCGCGGTTGGAGAATGGGAGTCAGCGCCCAGGAGGATCTTTCCCGGAACACCGAACCGCTCCAGGTGGACCTGGTGAGAGACCCCGTTGCCCGGCTTGGAAAGGTAGAGACCGAATTTCCGCGCCGCCGAAGTCAGAAACGCATGGTCATCCGCGTTCTTGAAATCTGTCTGCAGCAGGTTGTGATCGATATACTGGGCCGCCAACTCCACCTTCACCCGGGGCGTCCCCATGGCCATGAATTCGAGCATGACCATGGTGCCGGTAGCGTCCTGAAGCAGGGTATGGTCGATCCTGATTACTATCTCGTTCCCAGGCGTAAGCCTGCCTTCGACTAGATGGGCTTCCAGAATTTTGGTTGTGATATTTTTTGCCACAAGGTACCTCCGGAACAGGCGGTGACATCCTGTTTGATGTGCATGATTGCCGACTTTGATTGAACAGGGTCGGGTAGGACTGTCATGGCTCCTTTCAAGAATGCCATAAAAAGCTTTCCGCGCAACTGCGCCTATTCTCCTATCGGAACGAATAGGGCTGCCAAGGTACGTGAAGTACGGGATTGGGAATTGAATGTGTCATGAACTGAAGCCGTCTGATTCCGGTGGATTCTTTTGTTGGTACGCATGCTTTGAAGGATTTCGGGAAGGTGGGACCGGCTACTTGCCAAATAGCCAGGCTTACGTTCATGGAGTTATTCCAATTCCAAATCAAGGCGCTATCTTCGTTGGCTCGTCTTCGGCTCCTCAATGTACTACCTGTGCGCCTTCGTCGCCTCAATCCTCGCCGCCTTGATTTCATCCTTGTTTTGAATACGAATAATTCGTTATTGCTGATCGGTTTTATATTCGTGGGATCGCCAAACAGATTGGACTTCTACCTGCTGTCACCCCTATCAGTACATTCTGTTTGCAGGGTAATGTTTTGCTGCAGAATTTCATTCAACTCCTGTTCATTTTTCGGTGAGAGAGACGTGCGCAGCAATTTTGCGCTGAATTTCTTCAACTCTTGTGCCACCTGGTCCGAGAGTCCCTTGGAAACAAGGACAAAGATGGCGGAACTGTCGGGTGTAAGTGTGTCGGCAACATCGTTGATGAAATCTTCCTTGATGCCTATTTTCTCCACCAGCTTGATAATCTTGCCGACAGCCGCCCCGACAATTCCTCCAACCAGGGTGCCCATGAGCGGATTGAGGCATACCGCTCCGATTAACAACCCACAACCACTGCCCAAAGCGGCATCGGCCATAACCAGAGTACTCGTTTGCTTTATGGTAATTGTCCCATCGCTTTTCCGTACTGCTACGGCCGCATCATCAAGATCGATCAGATGGACCTGCTGCATTTTCAGAAGGTCGAGAAGGACCTGGTCAGCGGTAAACTGTCCAATAAAACCGGCAACGATTAATTCGCTCATATTTTGCCTCCCTCTGTTTCACAAACTTTGGTCGTCTTCCAGCCGTTGAGTTCAGATCGGCAGGCCCCTTGTCTCGTGGTTTGTCAGCAATTCTGCTTGGTACTCTTTCGCTCCGGGGGGGGCCAAAACTGTTCCGGGTGCTATCTCTGCATCATGCACCATTCGTCACTTGTTATTTTGAATAGTATAATATATTTTCATCGATTTTCAGTCGGAGGGAAAAAGGATCTCTTTGAGTGAATGTGCCGAGGGAAGAGAGCACGGCTGTCCTGTGCCTTTTGCCGGTTTTGTTGGCATAACGGATTTTCCCGCCGCTACCTGTCCCGCATGAAAGGAGTTGCTGAAAATGAAAGGAAGTATCGGGTTGGCGTTATTCCTGTGGCTGATTTCGGCCGCCGTTGTCCTGGCTGCTGATAATAGAGTTACCGGAACCTGGAAGACCGCTGACGGTAGGGCGCTAATCGAGATGTACTACTGTGGTGTAAAAATCTGTGGTCGGGTTGCCTGGCTGAGGGAACCATGCTTCCCGGCGGACGACCGGGAAGGTATGGCGGGAACGCCGCGTACCGACCGGTACAATCCTGACCCTGAAAAGCGCAATCGCAGGGTCATTGGCCTGCAGATCATGGAAGGTTTTACCCGCAACGGCGACAATCGTTGGGATCATGGGACCATCTATGACGCGGATACGGGGAGGACGTACCGCTCCCGACTTACCCTGGTTGACCCGAACCGGCTGGAATTGCACGGCTACATCGGAATTCCCCTGTTCGGCAGGTCGTCGATCTGGACCCGGCAGAAATGATTGGCAGCGATAGCCACCGTGCAAGCCATGTTTCCCGGACGGGTAATAAAAAGGCACAACCTGCAGTATCCCCTCTGCATGTTGTGCCTGTATCGTACGTTGCTCTCGTAATTACATTGTAAAGCACGAATGCATATTTCTGTCGATTTTTGGAAGTAACAGCTTCCATTTCTGTTGGCAGACTCACCAAAACATCTATGGCAAACTACCGCAGATACAACGGCATCAGAGTAAACCTGCCGTCTATCCGGTCGGGCACATCCCGCAACGTCTGCCACTTCCATGACGATTGGCTCCAGATGAAAGGTTTGTTATTGACCCTGGCGGAACCATACAGCATCCAGAAGCCCGTGTTCGAGCTCGAGGTGTCCAGGGTGCCGGTCAGCTCCATAAAAGAGCGAACCATGCTGGTGGAGCCTACCTTGGAGTCAATGGAACCATCCGGGATCTGTTTGGGATAGGCGGTTTGCCCATACCCCAGATCCCAGCGTCCGAAAATGGAGAGGGGGTTGGCCGGATCGGTGTAGGTGATGACGGACTTGGCTGTCTCCACATCGTTCACTCCGGGCAACAGTTGCTTGAACTGTTGCCGTCTGGCTGGCCTGTTATCAGTAGATTGCAGGTCTTCGCGCACCTGCAGCGAGGCCGGAAAGTTGATTCCCATCAGATAGCTGTCAGTAACCATCTCAGGGTCGTACCCGGTTGTACAGGCACCGCCGTCCAGCGACTCGCTGCTGACTGTGTAGGACTCGCCGGGATTTTGCCGGTAGTAGACAAAGCAACGGTAGGACATCTCCACCAGGCCGGTTTCATTGGTATTGGCATCCACCAGCATGTAACCGTTCAGGTAGGTGCCGGTATTATCCAGAGAGATGGCATCGAAGAAATCGCTGATGGAAGCTGAAAACTGTTCAGCCAGGGTTGCGCGCCAGAAGATCCAGAGGCCGTCAGGCTTGACCTCACTTTTGGACATCCGATGGGTGGTCTCATTGAACATCATCCCCTTGTTGTTGTAACCGAAATCGGTATTTGAGCCGATAAGACCGGGGTTCGAGGCGTTCACGGCCAAAAGATCGCCATTTACCGCCAGGGTCTGGGTCATGGTCTGGGAAAGAAAGCCCTGCCAGGTATTGTGCGTCAGGATGACTTCACTGCCGCTGCGTTTCAGGAAGGCCGAGCACTTGTCCGGATGATCGCCGGGCCGTACTCCGCCCGGGGCCAACTCTGATGAAAAGGAGATAACATCCATCAGATCGTTGTAGGCATTCAGGAAATAGACATCCATGAAGGTGAGGCCGGCAGTTTCATAGCCCAGAGTAAGTTCCGAGCTGTTCAGATAGCTGCTGTCGGGCAGCCAGGCGCCGGAAAAATCGAGGCCTGCGGGGTGGCTCAGAGTGGCTCCATGATAGATGCCGAGCATTCGGAACAGCAGCCGTTTCAGGCGGTATGCCGTAACTTCGTTTGTGCCCGGATCATTGAGGTACTGCAGAAAGGCGCTATAGTTGGCATTCAGCAAACCGGCAGCCTGATCCAACTCTGCCTGGGTGGGGCCATGCTGCTTCGGAAAGGTATGGGAGGGGTCCAGCAGGTAGGCCAGGTCCCAGGAATTGTCCCTGGCTGATATAATGGTCTTACCCTGCAGCTTGCCCTGTACGAATCCCGCCCGGTATTCGGCCTTCAGATCATTGGCATCTTTGGATACCACGGTCAGATTTGCGATGTTGTTTATCTTCTCAATGACCCCTGAGGCGTTGGCATCCAAGGTGTAGATGGTGCGGTTAGATAAAGCAGCCTCTTCTGAACCGGAACAAGCTGCCAGCAGAAGCATTGTCAGTAGACATACCATATTTCTGATAAATAGATTCATGGAATTCTCCATTGTTGCAGTTTTTCATACAACTTTTTGTTGCGCGACTTTCCTGTTGCCCAGGAGGCCGGGTCGGCAATGACCCAACGAGGGCAGTACAATCAGGAACACCTATTGGATGCAATCAGAATTGAGGAGCCGTCTTCGGCAATGGTATGGAATCTATACCTTCACACAGCGCGTTGTCCACCGTCAGGTTGCCACTGCCATCGAGCTTTATGGTCCAGATGGTGTCGTAGTCGCCCTGCGGCCACGCTAACGCCGGGTCCGGGTTGCTGCCGCCATAATAGGTTGTCAGTAGATAGGTCAACAGTGGTGGAAAATGTTCGTGCTCCCATGCTACCAGTACGGTCTGGCCGGAGAGCGCGCCGCCGGTAAAGAAAAAGTCACTGGTTTTCTTTGCTACTCCCGGGTCGGTCGCTAAACCAATGTTGAACGATGAAACCAGATTAAAGGGCAGGTTATTGGCGATTGCATAGGGCAGTACCGTTAATGAAGGTCTGACGTAGGAAACACTGAAACCCGCGTCAGTGAACGATTGCGCGGGATCTATGGAATACACCATGGTGGGACTGCTTTGTCCGCGCAGGGCATGGGGCAACACATTGGCAAGGGCCAGAGCGCGCCATTGCCCGGGAGCAACAAAGTTGCCGTCTTCAAAAGTGCTCGAAGGATGCGCCTCTGCGTGCCGGATCAGATAGACCGTTTGGTTGGTGTTGGTTCCCGCCGGTATTGAGACGCCATTAACCCCCTCGGTTCGTGAATAGCTGAAAAAGTTCTGCTGGGTGCAGGAAGCGCTTGCCAAGGGGAAGGGCAGCACCGGGTAGGTTTTAGGGGGAGTCAGCTTGCTGTCAAAGGTAAGCAGGCGCGCTTCACCGGACGGTGTGACGGTTATTGCATAGACATGGTTAGACCCCTGAAAGGATGTGGGAAGTCTCAGGTGGTACCCCATGGTTGTGTTGATAGCGGTCAGCAAGGCGCTGGTCGTTTCCCAGGGCGCCGAAAAGACATGATAGCCCGGGGTTTTTGCGTTGATGATGCTGGTTGCCAGGGTAGCGTTATTCCCGTGTACGTCGTTGAACGCCAGTCCCTGGGCACCGGGGACGTAGGGGGTCGGTGCCGCGACTCCCGCTGGCAAGTCTCCTTCAGCGTATCCAGCAGAGATTGGATAGCTGTTGGCGGTTGTACCTTGTATTGTAATCTTGTTAAGAAGAGCGAACTGCTGAATGAATCCGATTGCCGCCATGTCAGGATACTCGAATGCGGTTTGCAGGTGAGTCATCGGCGCCAATACGTGAATGCCGGTTACATTGTTTATCCCCAGTAGCTGCTGCTTCAGGTAGGAGGCAAGCATGAGCGCACGCTGCAAACCCTGATTGTTTAGGTTTGCCGTGGCCGGATTGACGTCACCGAGCGGGTCGTTCTCCAAATCCGGGCTTACCACGAAGATCAGGTTGGTGTTTTTGGCGCTCAGCAGGCTGGATGCTTGCGGGATGGAATTGCCTCCACAGCCTGCGAATAGCGACAGGGCAAGAGCCAGAATCAGAAAAAAGCCAACGGAAATTCTATTCATTGTTCTATCCTCCTTGGATGTAGCGAATTCCCGAGCCCGACAGACCACTGGTTGATCAGGTCTGCACGGCTATCAAGCATGGTTATTGCTGAACAACAGTGTACTTGTTCGTATAAACAATCTGCGTGTTCCAATCGGAAATGCTTACTTATGGATTGCCGTCCCGAAGTTTTGAATCTTTACCTGCATTTCCGGGCTCAATTTTTTGATAAGTTCTGCATTATACGAACCGGTAGGCATCGGTTTAATACTTGGATCTGCCGTTGGATTGTTTGTATATATATCCGTTTTGACTATCTGCTGTGCCGCAACGGCATACGAACGTGATTTCGCAGCGGGTGTTCCGTCTTTGACTGCCGGATCAACATTGGTGGTAACAATTGAAATGGTATTGTCGCTGTTGCGGTAGATTTCGAATGTACGGAACTGCTGAGGGAAATCCCGTAACGATGATGTTTCAACCTGCCAGAAGCCATTTTCAGGCGTAGTGCCGGGAAATGCTTTAACGGTGTTTACATGCCGGTGTCCGGCAATCCATAGCATGAAATTCGGATGTTTTTGCAGTTCAGAAACCAGATCTGTCTGGGATACGGCATTTCTTGGATCGTTCCACCAACCGAGTTCAGACCCCGATTTTTCGACACCAATCGGTGAGTGCGCTGCAATGATCATGAGTTGTCCGGCTGCCTGACCATCGGCCAGTTCTTTTTTAAGCCAGTCATAGCGTCCCTGGTCAAGAAAGCCATGCCCGTGGATGTCGGCCGAGCCATCGTCTTCCCTTTGGGTATCATCGAGCACAATAACCTTGATTGGTATCGTCGACTTCGGTACAAAGCTATAGCAGGCAAAGCCTTTCTTCGCGTCGATCAGGTTGAAACCGTGTCCGGCCGGTTTTGAAGATGTGACAAAAAACTCTTGCATCCATTCTGTTCTGAGCAGAGAACGGCGGTCCGGATCGGCGACAACCTTCGGCGCGCTGCTGAACTTTCCAACGGGTCCTGCCCCAATGATGTCACCGTAGTGTGTCGAACCATCGAGTACGCCCATATAGTAATCAGGTTTGCTGATGTTTCGAGGATCGGCGAGCACATCTCCCGTGGCGAAGACGGTGTCGCTTATATAGGACTTCCGCAGGTTATCGTTCACCGGGATTGAACCAATCCAGAAATGATCGTGGTTGCCCATGACCTGATACCAAGGGATACTCTTGTCAAGCCCGGCAGCTTTGTATGGTTTCTGGTAGTCAATGCTGTCGGCTCCGACGTGAGCACCGGAACTTGGGGTGATGACCTTGCCGTCAAGGACATCGATGTACCACCTGAGTTCGTTGTACTGCGTGCTGTTGCAGGTATCGCCCAGCGAGATGCCGAAGTCGATGGGATTTTGTTTGTGCAGGGAGTTTACCGTCTGTACGGCTGCATCGAGAACGTGGGTCGTATAGAGCATGACCGGTGAATAGATCGAAGTTACAAATGCCCATGGCGCTTTACCCAGTGCCGGGTACACCAATTGTTGCAGATAGATTAGCTGGGAAGGGGACTCTTTGTCGGTGATATGGATGTCGGTTATCGTGAAAAAATTCAAAAGCTTGGCTTTTTTTGTAACAGCTGTAGCGTCATAACCAGCCGGCATGATATCGGTCCGCGAATCGGCCAAGAGGGGGCTGCCAGGCGTCCAGGCTCCATAGCCGTAGTGTTTGTATTGTGAAACCTGTGAAAGCTCGGCAGGGCTGAGCCCGGTAATGGTTTTGTCAAACGAGATCGTCTTCTCGCGCGTCGTGGTAACCGTCGAATCAATCGGGTATCCCTTGAGCAGAGATTGGTCCTTGACGACACTTTTCGTACATCCTGCTGAAGAGAGCATCAGTGTGCCCAGCGCAAAGAGTCCCCAGAACATTTTGTAGCCATAAGACGTTTTCATACATTTCTCCTTCGTTTTTTTCGACTATCTGTTCCTCTACCGTTTATTAGTCAGCCGCAGTTCCGGCTCGGCACAGGCCTGGGTCAAGCCGGTCGGCAAGCTCGGTAATGCATTGCACGTCCAGCCCGGACAGTAGCCGCAGTTCAGCCGGGAACAGTTGATAACCTCCTGCAGGCAGGCTGTTTCCAGTGACTTGGTCGCCAAGCGGCGGAACCTTTTATCGGTGATCATTCGTCCAAGTACCTGCTCAACAGCTGCCTGTGACATGGTTTCCTCCCCCCAGTGTCAGGATAGTTGTCGCCTCTCTTCCGAACTATGGTACGTATATGTCCAAGCTGGAACATGCCATTTGAACTCAGTTACGTAGAGCTATGTGAGGTGTAATGTGTGACACCCGGCTATAGCTATACAAACGACCAAGGCCGCCGGAGACTGGACTCCGACAGCCTCGCTCGTTTGTGCAATACTTGTTTATGCAGGCATTACGTAACTATTGGATACTTTGCTTGCAGTGCGCTGATCATTTCCGGGCTCAGTTGTTTGAAAAGTTCCGCATTGTACGAAGCACAGTACGGAACATTCGGCACCTGCCCATATTTTATCGATAAATCAAAAAAATCATCTCCTGAGCCTGGATTGAGCGGATCGCCACCTTGGGGTCGCGTAGGGTCCATGGGTCCCAAATCCTTGCCATACATCGTTAAATAGTTGGGGTTGTTCAGAATTGCGTCGCCCTGCACTATCTGCTGCGTCGCAACACCCATTTTGCGCGAAGTCGCTGCGGGCGTACCCTCTGCCACTGCCGGATCAACGTTAACCGTAACGATTGAAACCGTGTAGTCGCTGTTGAGATAGATCTCAAAAGTACGGAATTGTTGCGGGAGATCCCGTAGTGATGAAGTCTCAACCTGCCAGAAGCCTTGATCCGGAGTGCCGCCTGGAGGGGGCATGAAAGCCTTAACGGTATTGAGATGACGATGACCGGCGATCCACATGAGAAGGTTCGGCGTGTTTTGGAGAGTCTGGACCAACTCCACCAGGTTTACGGCATTCTGAGTTGTAGAAGATTTGTCACCATACGGATTAGTTACAGCATCATACCCCCCAAGCCACCATTCGGTCTCGTCACCATACTTTACAACAGCGATCGGGATATGCGCAGCGATGATCATGAGTTGATCGTTGTCTTGACCAGCCTGGAGTTCAGCTTGAAGCCAATCCCAGCGTGTCTGGTCAAGAAAGCCATGGCCGTGGATATCGATAGAGCCATCGTCTTCCCTTTGGGTATTATCGAGTACGATCACCTTGAGTGGTACCTCCGACTTCGGCAGGAAGCTGTAACAGGCAAATCCGGCTGGTTGGCCGGGGTCGACCAGGTTGAAACCGTGACCGACCGGAAGGGTGGACGTTTTGAAAAATTCCTGGATCCATTCCGTTCTCAGGAGTGAACGACGCTTGGGATCGGCTGCTACCTTTGGCGGGATACTAAATGGTCCGACAGCCTCGGCGTGGATAATTTTACCGGTAGGGGTTGATCCATCAAGTACGCCGGTAAAATACCGTGGTGTCGAGATCATGCTGTAACAGTCGAACAGGGCAGGGAAATTGGCGCCAATTGGTTGGAGAAAATCCGCTCTGGACCAGACGGTATCGCTGATGTATGACTCACGTAGCCCGAGAGCCGGGTTGGCATCGACGGGAACCGAACCAATATAAAAGTGATCGTGGTTGCCGAGAGCCTGATAAAAGGGGATTGATTTGTCGAGTCCCGCGGCCTTGTATGGCTTCTGGTAATCGATGGTCTTGGCTCCGCGATGAGCGCCGGAACTCGGGGTTATAACCTTGCCGTCGATGACGTCGATATACCACCGAAGTTCGTTGTAGGAAGTATTGTTGCAGGTGTCGCCCAGTGAGATGGCGAAATCGAAGGGATTTTTCTTGTGCAGTGCGTTTGCCGTCTGAATGGCTGCATCAAGGACATGGGTTGTGTACGGCATGATTGGCGAGTAAATGGATGTGTTGCCCCCGGAATTCGCAGGATCCTCTTGCTGGAGGTAAATCAATTGGTTCGGTGCTTCTTTGTCGGTGATATGGATATCGGTTATGGCAAAGAAATTCAGGAATTTTGTGTTTCTGGCGGGCGTTGGATACGCGTCGCCGCCCGGCATGATATCCTTCCGCGGCACTATCGGGAGGCCCTCTGTGCTGAACTGCCAAGTACCGTAACCATAATTTCTGTACTGATCAACCAGGTGAAGCTCGGACAGGTAGAGTCCCGTTCCCGAGTTGGGGCCGGAAGGTTGCGGCGGCATGTCAAATGACAGCACCCGAGTCGTCGTGGTGACGACAGTGGAATCAATCGGGTATGTGGTGAGCTGAATTCCGTTTTGACTACTACTGCCGCAGCCAGTAGTCATCGTGCCCAGGTAAATGGATGCTACCGTTCCGACGGTATATTTCATAAAATCCCGCCGGCTCACGCCACGGACGAGTTGTACATCGTCGCTGTTGCGGACCAGTTTCAGATCATCACTCGCCAGAATCTTGATTTCCTCTGTTGATTCGTTGTTGCCCATACCTTCCCCCTGAAAATTGATAGATTTTTTCGTAGCAAACAAATCTGAACTTGGTAACGTCATCAATTGACGAGTATTCCCGCAGTACAATAGCACTTGGTGAGATTGAAATCTGTCCGATATCTGACATCCTAGTATCTTATCGTCCAGGGCTGCTCATTCTTTAGGAGATATCCACAGGGCGGGTCAATAATTTAAATTATTTTTGCAAATATTTAATGTGTCCTCGATGACTCCAGAGTTTATTTGGCTAATTTAGTTATAGCGTACCAAGTTTAAAGCACAAGACATCCTGTTTATTCAACAAGGGGATTAGGAATAACCATTGTCTATCGGTCATTTCTTGAAATTATGGGAGATACGAGACATAATGAGGCCTGCTTTGAGAAGTAGGTTCCATGTGCTCAGGGCGGGTGTGATGACGTGTGCAGAAGGTGTCTGGAAAGGAGAAGAGATGGGTTTTATCCTTGCTCTTGATCAAGGAACCACAAGTTCCCGGGCCCTGGTTTTCGATTGTCAGGGAAATGTGCGCAGCGTCGCTCAAAAGGAGTTCCGGCAGATATTTCCCCAACCCGGATGGGTGGAGCACGACGGGAACGAGATCTGGGCTTCCCAGTTGGGCGTGGCGGTGGAGGCTATTGCCGGTGCCGGACTGACTTCGGCGGATATTGTCGCCATCGGCATTACCAACCAGCGGGAAACTACCCTGGTCTGGGACCGGGGGACCGGCCGGCCGATCTATCATGCCATCGTCTGGCAAGACCGGCGTACGGCGGCGGCGTGTGATCGATTGAGGGCGGAAGGGCGAGAGCCCCTTTTCCGCGAGCGGACCGGGTTGGTGCTGGACCCGTATTTTTCCGGCACCAAGCTCGCCTGGATTCTGGACAACGTGCCCGGCGCCCGGCAGCGGGCGGAACGGGGGGAACTGGCCTTCGGTACCGTGGATTCCTGGCTGGTCTGGAATCTTACGGGAGGTGAGCGGCACCTGACCGATGCCAGCAATGCTTCCCGTACCTTGCTGTTCAATATCCAGCGTGGCGACTGGGATCCGGAGTTGCTGAAGATCCTCGGGATACCGAGGGAACTTCTGCCCGAGATCGTGTCCTCCAGCCAGGTGTACGGGGAAACGGCGGCCCCCTTGCTTGCCTCCCGGATACCCATTGCCGGGATTGCCGGAGATCAGCAGGCGGCGCTCTTCGGCCAGGTCTGCGACCGGCCGGGGATGGTCAAAAATACCTATGGAACCGGCTGCTTCATGCTGATGCACACCGGAGAGCGGCCGGTTGCTTCGAAGCACAACCTGTTGAGCACCGTGGCCTGTCGGATCGGCGGCCGGACAGAGTATGCGTTGGAAGGGAGTGTCTTTGTCGCCGGGGCAGCGGTACAGTGGTTGCGGGACGGACTCGGCATCATTCGCAGTTCCGGGGAGGTGGAGGCGCTGGCCGCCTCGGTCCCGGATAATGGTGGCGTGTACCTCGTTCCGGCCTTTACCGGCCTCGGTGCGCCTCACTGGGACCCGTACGCCCGGGGTGCCCTGTTTGGCCTTACCCGTGGCTCCAGCGCCGGACATCTGGCCCGCGCGGTCCTGGAGAGCATTGCCTTTCAGACTGCCGACCTGCTGACCGCCATGAAGAATGATGCCGGAATTGAGATTAAAGAACTGCGGGTGGACGGCGGTGCCACTGCCAACGACCTGCTGATGCAGTTTCAGGCGGATCTGTTCGGCGTCCCGGTCGTGCGGCCGAAAGTGCGGGAGACTACCGCCCTGGGCGCGGCCTTTCTGGCCGGACTGGCGGTGGGTTACTGGAGCGAACGCGCCGAACTGGGCCGGCTTTGGCAGGCTGAACGTACTTTTACCCCAACCATGGATCGAGGGCGTGCCGCCGAGTTGCTCAGCCGTTGGAGCAGGGCGGTAGAAAGGTCAAAAGGGTGGGATCTGCCGTGATGGGAGTGGGGTGTTAGAAATTCCCTTTGATAAATTGCGTGGTAAGAATGACCGAATTTTTTCTTGAGGAATCCTTCTGGTCCGGCATTACTGTCGGAATGGCGAATTTTACTTTTCCGTTATCGACCTCAACAAGCGCCCGGGAGGTAAAGTAGCCGTACGCTGCGCCGCCAAGGGCACCTGCGGCAGCACCATATGCCATATACTCCAGGTGATCTCCGGGTTTGCTGGCAAAGGCCATGACGGCAGCGCCGACCACTGTTCCCACCAAACCGCCGTAGATGGAATCCTTGACGATTTCCTTGAAAGCCGTCTCAGCGGCGTGACATGGTACCTGGATGAAAAATAGAAAAGTTATCGAATAAATTGTTGAAATGAATATTTTGAGCTTCTTCATGGATCTCCCTAAGGAGCTGAACATGAATAACATGGTCAAGATTGCGTTCAGATTCAGGTCGGATTTGACAGAACTGATTGAGCCAAACCGCAGACGTAGCAGGGCTACGTTGAGGATTTGGTGATTGAAGTTCGGTCAAAGATGGCCTGAAAATGAGATGCAAGATGCCTTTGTTATTTGTTTGCAGCTTCTAAGAACAGCGCCTGGGCAACTGTCCTTCCTTGCCAGGCGTACCCTGTTTCGGTGAATTTTCCCTGAATTGAGTGCGGTGAGAGGACAGTGTCAGGCGCGCGAAACAAATACGTAACAAAATAAATACAGGGTACCGGCCAGGGTGTCAATGAAAAAACCGCTTTCCGTGCCGGCATTCTTTCTCGGATCAGCAGCGGGTAACGCCGGCAGGAAGGTACAAAAAGCCTTTTTGGGCAACTGATTCCCCTGATTTCGTTGCACATCGGATAGTGGCAGGTATGATCTGATTCTTTGACAAACAGGGCAAATGTAGCTATAGTGCTGATCTCACCGGGAGGGATTTTTTTTCTTCGTCCGGGTGTCGAATCCCGTTTCTGATTTGCGCATATGTATGGGGTTAGGCCGTTTGGTCTAGCCCTTTTCTGTTACAAGGAGTCTGTCGGACTTAGGAAATCGAAGCGAAAATTCGGCTGGGCGAGGATAGATTTTGTCGATTTTGCAGGGCAATAGTTGTTCTATTGCCCAAAAAAGCGGCGGAATATGGACCGTCCAGACGGATTTGCAGCAGATTTACCCTAAGTCCGACAGGCTCCTAATACACAATATCGATATGGAGTCTTTGCATGATTCACCTGGCGAACATTTCAAAACAGCACGGCTCGCAGATTCTCTTTCGTGATGCCGGCTTCCAGATTCTTCCGGGCAGCCGGAATGGCCTCGTTGGCCCGAACGGCGCCGGCAAAACCACTATCTTTCGGATCATCTCCGGTGAAGAAGAGGTGGACAGCGGAGAGATATCCTGCGCAAAAAGAACCACCATCGGGTATTTTTCCCAGGACGTGGGAGAGATGGCCGGCCGTTCGGCCCTCGAAGAGGTTATGGCCGGCTCCGCCGAGACCATGCGTCTGGCTGGAGAGTTGGCTGAAATGGAGGCGGCCATGTGCGAACCCATGGAGGATGACGCGATGGCGGCTCTTCTTGAGCGTTACGGCGCTGCCCAGGAAGATTTCGAACACCGGGGTGGCTATGATCTGGACACCCGTGCCCGCACCGTGCTGACCGGTCTCGGTATCGGGCCGGACCGTTTCGACCTGCCGGTGGAGTCCTTCAGCGGTGGCTGGAAGATGCGTATTGCCCTTGCCCAAATTCTGACCCTCAAGCCGGACGTGCTGCTGCTGGACGAACCAACCAACCATCTGGATGTGGAGTCGATTGTCTGGCTGGAGGAATGGCTTTCCAGCGAATTCGACGGCGCGCTCCTCATGACGAGTCATGACCGTGATTTCATGAATCGGGTCGTAACCCGCATCATTGAGGTTGCCAACAGAACCGTTACTTCCTACAGCGGCAACTACGATTTCTACGAACGTGAGCGTGATATCCGTCTGGAGCAGTTGCTGGCGAGCCACAAGCGGCAGCAGGATATGCTGGCGAAGGAAGAGGAGTTTATTGCCCGTTTCGCAGCCCGCGCCTCCCATGCGGCTCAGGTGCAGTCACGTGTCAAGAAGCTGGAGAAAATCGAGCGGATCGAGATCCCTGCCGAAGAGCGGGTGGTGCGTTTCGAATTCAGAGAGCCCCCACGGAGCGGCGACGACGTGGCGGTTTTCGAGGATCTCACCAAGAGCTGGGAATTGCCCGATGGTGGAGAGCACCCTGTGTTCAGCGGCGCTTCCGGTATTGTCCGGCGCGGCAACAAGATAGCGGTTGTCGGCGTGAACGGCGCCGGCAAGTCCACCTTCCTCAAGACCTTGGCCGGACTGACGGAACACACCGGCGGCAGTGTCGCATTGGGTGCCGGTGTGGAGCTTGGTTATTTCAGTCAGCATGCCATGGAAGTATTGGAGCCGAAGAAAACGGTGTTCGAAACCGTCCAGGAAGCCATGCCTTTGGCAAACATCGGCGTTATCCGCAACTTGCTGGGGGCCTTCATGTTCTCCGGGGATGCGGTGGACAAGCGGATCGAAAACCTTTCCGGTGGCGAGAAGAGCAGGGTGGTGCTGGCCACGCTCCTGGGCAGGCCGATCAACTTTCTGGTGCTCGACGAGCCGACCAATCACCTGGATATCCGTTCTCGGGAGATCCTCCTCGGTGCTCTGCGGGGCTTTAGCGGCACGGTGGTGCTGGTCAGTCACGACAGGCATTTCCTGCGGTCCCTGGTGGACAGGGTTTTTGAGATAGACCACGGGGAGATGCGGGTGTTTGAAGGAGATTACTGCTACTATCTGGAAAAGACCCAACTCGATTCGACCATTGCTGCCTGAGGCCTGAAAAGCTCTTGCTGGAGCCTCTTCATCCGCGGGCCTGGAGTGTTCTTGACACCATCAGACTGAAAAGTGTTTCCATGCTTTCCTGAACCGCTGCCGATTCGATAATGCCGAGCGCGCGGGCGATCGCCTCGAATGTTGCCAGTCCTTCGGGATGGCACTCTTTTCTGACTCCCCAGCCCGTTTTTGCCCCTTCAGGCAGACGCACCATGGCGGCATGCTCCAGTCCTGGAAGTCTCCTGCCCATGCGCGCAGCCTGACGCCAGTTGCCGTCAGGGACCACGAGGTTGACCGGCCTGGGGTCCTTTGTCAGCAGGTCGCGGCTCAGGACCTGAGCCTCCTCGCCTGGATACAGGAGCAAGGTCCGGCGCTGTTCGGTGTCGAGGTCCCGGAAGTCCAGCGGCTGCTCCTGGTAACCCTGTATGCGAAGTTCGCTGTTGCTGAGCGCGGCGAGGGCCAGCGGTCCGGTTGCGGTCGGTTTGGCCCACTCGCGGTGATGCATTACCAGAATAAGCCGGGTAGCAAGGTCGAGCCGGGGTATGGCACTGCAGAGGCAGAGGCCGGTGTGCAGTCGGCAGCGAGGACAACGTTCACTTCGTTTTGATCGGGTTCCCATGTCCTCACCCTACCACAGATCCGTCCGCGGGGAAATTGTTGAAAATTTTCCGCTGTGGAAAATCTTTTGGCTGGTATACCTTTTAGAAAATGTCGGGTACCTTCCATGGTATAGTATTTTTTTCGTAACTATTCAGCTGTGTTTCACAGCAGACAAAAACTTGCTTCCCCTCCCTTGACGGGAGGGGATTGAGGGGTGGGTGAAGCCACAACCTGAGTCAGACATGGCAAATACCCCCACCCCCTGACCCCCTCCCGCAAGGGGCGGGGGGATTTTTCCTGTATCTTCAAAATATGGTGAATAGTTACTTTTTTTCTGCACCCGGGCGATGGTGCACTAACCCGGGAGTGTCTCATCTGCTGAAAAGTTGTTTTTCCCCGAAGGAGGGGCATATGGATAATAGTAATCAACCTGAACTTTGTCGTCTGCACACCCTGAAGGTTGCCCGCATTGACACGCGAGGCATCTGGCTGGAGGCCGGCGGACACCTGGCGCACCTCCCGCGGAGGGAGGCACGTGAGGTAACGCCCGGTGAACAGCTGGAAGTTTTCCTCTATCAGGATGTGGCTGGTGAGTTGCAGGCTACCTGCCGTCAGCCACTTGCCGAGGCTGGTGAGTTTGCATTGCTGAGGGTCCAGTCGGTTGGTCCCCATGGGGCATTTCTCGACTGGGGCCTGGGAAAGGACCTGCTCGCACCATTTAGTCTCCAGCCTGAGCGGATGCAGGTTGGCAGAAGCTATCTGGTCTTGGTCGAACTCGATCCGCAGGGTCGTCCTTTTGCCAATGCCCGCATTGATGATTGCCTTGACCCCGAGTGGCCCGATCTTCGTGAAGGTGACCCGGTGGATTTTCTCATCTGGCAACTCACCGACCTTGGCGCCAAAGTCATCGTTAATCATCGCTACCTTGCATTGCTCTACCGGGACGAGTTGCCGGCTTCGGCAGCCACCGGTATGCAGCTGTCCGGTTATGTGAAACGTCTGCGCGATGATGGCAAGCTTGATGTCACCTTGCGCAAGGTTGGGGCAGAGGGGGTAGCTGACGCCCGGCAGGTCATCCTTAACGCTTTGGAGAAACAAGGGGGCAGCTTGCCCCTGCACGACCAGAGTTCCCCGGCGGCCATTCAGCAGGCACTGGGCATGAGTAAAAAGACCTTTAAAAAAGCGGTGGGTGGACTCTACAAGGACGGTTTGGTGACGCTGACCACTGACGGAGTCCGGCTGAAAGTGAAAGTCTCGGGATCAGACCGCAAAAAATAGCGGCTGAAGCTTAGAGCACATCCGTGTCTTCGGGGCATCTTCACCCTGTCACCGGCAGGGTCTGCAAACTTTACGACAAGGAAACGAAATAGAATGACGATACGATGGTATCCCGGACATATGGGCAAGGCCCTGGAGCAGATCGAGGAGCTGATCAGACGCATAGACGTGGTGATCGAGGTGCTCGACGCTCGACTGCCTTTTTCCAGCTCCAACCACAAGCTTGCGGCGCTGCGGCACAACAAGCCCTGGATCAAGGTGCTGAACAAGCATGACCTGGCCGATCCGACTGTTACGAAGGCCTGGGTGCGGGATTATCAACTGCAGACCGGGGTGCGCGCTCTCCCCCTGACGGCAAAAAAGCATGCCGACACGAAGCCGTTGATCAAGCTTTGCAAGGATCTGGTGCCGAAGCGTGGTCGACCCGGTTTCCCGATCCGGGCGATGGTGGTGGGCATCCCCAACGTGGGTAAATCCACCCTGATCAATACCCTGGCAGGGAGATGCATTGCCAAGGTCGGCGACCGACCGGCGGTGACCACCTGTCCCCAGCAGATTGACCTGCGCAACGGCATCGTGCTGTCCGATACGCCGGGGATGCTGTGGCCGGATATGACCGACCAGGAGGGTGCCTATCGGCTGGCCGCCAGCGGAGCCATTGGAGACAATGCTCTGGACTACACCTCCGTCGGCCTGTTTGCCGGAGACTACCTGCTGCGGCGTTATCCTGATTTGTTAAAGGTTCGTTACGGCCTGCAGGAGCTTCCCGAATCCCCTCACGATCTGATGATGGTAGTGGGACGTCGCCGGGGTCTTTTGGCAGCCGGTGGAGTGGTAGATCTGCACCGGTCAGCGGAGGCTTTCCTGCGCGAGCTGCGGGCCGGCAAGATCGGCCGCATAAGCTTGGAGGAGCCGGCAATAGGAGCCTGAGTACCATCGCCGGCTGAAGTTGTTATGGTTTGCCGTGGAACAGCCGGAAACGCAACCTCTGTGTAGCGTAATTGCCTGACGATGAACCGGAAGCCGTTTGTGCCGAAAATGTTACGAGCTCCAAATCACTATCTTTCTCGCTGGAATACCTGTATTGTGAACATGCATTTTATTACAGTATTGAACTGAGAACAATTTATGAAGGTCTTTATGATCTACGTCCGGGACGAAGACTTCTACCGACTTCTCCCGACGGAACTTGGTGATTCACGGTTCAGTCCAGAGCGAGTCCAGGTAATGGCCTTCCCCCCGCTCGGGATCGAAACCCTGGCACCGATCGTGCGCCAACACGGCCATACGGTGCGAATGTTTGATACCTGTCATCCTCAGATGAAGGCGGAACACATCGCCGAGGCGGTCATCGCGGAGCGGCCGGACGTGATCGCGCTCTCGTTTCTGTCCACCACCTCATATCCTGCCACCCGCAGCATGGCATACCAGCTGAAACAGGCCGCCCCCGCCACGCCGATTATCCTCGGTGGCGTGTTTGCCACCATCAATGCCAGGCAGATCCTCGCCGACTGTCCCTCTGCCGATTTTATCTGCAAAGGCGAAGGTGAAGAGCTGTTGCCCGACTTCCTGAACAACCTGGAGACCCCAGGAAAAGTCGAAGGTTTGGTCTGGCGTTCGGGTGCCGAAATCGTCGAAAATCCACCGCGCCCGATCATCAAAGACCTCGATCAGTTTCCCTACCCGGACCGCAAGAGTCTGCCAATTGATTACATTGAATCGATGCCGCTTGACGTCCCTGCGGTTCTCTCTCTGGAGCGGTTCTGCACCGTGCAGACTTCGCGCGGCTGTCCCAATCAGTGTATCTACTGCGACATCCCCACCCTGGCTGATCGAAAGTGGCGATCTCGCTCCCCTGAACACGTGCTGGGCGAGATGCAGCAACTGAGCGACGAAGGCTACCGCTCTATCTATCTCACAGACGACCAGTTCCTGCTGAACAGCAAACGCATCAGCGAGATTTGCCACGGGATTATCGACCGTACACTGAAGTTCACCTGGGGTTGTGAGGGGAGGGTCGACTCGGTGGCTGCCGACCAGTTTCCGATCATGGCCAAGTCCAACTGCACCTTTCTCGCCTTTGGCATAGAGTCCGGCACCCAGACGGTGCTCGATCGCCTCAAGAAAAATCAGACCCTGGCGCAGGTCGAGCGCACGGTGGAAGCGGCCAAGCAACACGGCATAGCTACCACTCACGGCTTCTTCCTGATCGGTTCGCCGGGGGAAAACGAAAAAGATATCTTGGAAAGTTTTCGTTTTGCCGCACGTCTCAAACTGGACACCTTCGGTTTCAATCGCCTCTGCGTCTATCGCGGGACTCCGTTGTGGAAGGAGTATGTCGAGCGGGGAATCATCGACGATGTCCGTGACTGGAACAAGTGGTTCAAGTGCTCTGACATCGACCCGACCATCCTTCCGAGCCAGGTACTGAACCGGGCCCGCCAGAGGGGTTATGTGTTGTTGTTCGCCAAGCGTTTATTCCTGCGCCCCTTTCAGACGATCAGCCTGCTGCGCAGGTTTGGCCGGCACATGAAGCGGGCCGACATTCTCAAATTGCTGTGGAGCCCTTTTCGCAAGCGTACCTTCACACACAAGCCGGAGTTGCCGGCGCAGATGATTGACCAAGGCATAACGATACCCCTTCGCTCGACCCTCTGATAGTATCTTTCACTTCTTTCAATTCATGCCTTCAGTACTGTGCTGGTTCATGCTGGAGGTAAACTCCTGATAAATATTTTCCTGGAATTGTTCCCCATGGGGAGCGCTCCGGGAAAATAATGCTAGAATGTCTTGGTGTGAACGTGGAGTTCACATGTGGGTCATTCGGCATAAAGGAGTTCCCTTGAACTATCCCGTTTGGTATCTTCCCGACATTGGCGGCGGCACCCTCATTGCCCTGATATCCATTGTTCATGTCTTCCTCTCCCATTTTGCGGTGGGCGGGGGGCTTTACCTGGTGTGCGCGGAACGCAAGGGCTTGCGCGAAGGCAACCAGGCGATCCTCGATTTTACCAAAATGCACGCCAGGTTTTTCCTGCTGCTGACCATGGTCATGGGAGGAATAACCGGCGTCGGGATCTGGTTCATCATTTCCCTGGTCAACCCGGCGGCTACCTCAATCCTGATCCACACCTTCGTCTTTGGCTGGGCCACGGAATGGGTTTTCTTCATTGTGGAGATCGTCGCGATCT
>Ga0351902_1040_pt1 | contig 35874 bp, 32 predicted proteins | sample BONcelHT113001D5_FD_205828 | JGI IMG/M metagenome (GOLD analysis project Ga0351902, IMG submission 205828) | Enriched cells from coal bed in the Powder River Basin, Montana, United States - BONCAT cells T11 rep1 HSBNCT.T11.300.1.D5 ...
TGGTTACCGATACGGAGGGTATCCCTATGGTGGTTATCGCTACGGGGGGTATCCCTATTGGGGCTACCGCTACGGGGGGTATTACCCCTACTACAGGTCGAATTTCTATTATAGTGGCGGTGTGTGGATAGGGCCGGGATGGGGTCCGTGGTGGGGGCCGGCTTGGCCGTATTACTATCCGTATTACTCAACGCCACCTGTAGTCATCGAGCAATCACCAACCGAATATATTCAAAGAGACCAGCAAACGGTGGAGCCGGAATACTGGTATTACTGCCGCAGCCCCAAAGGCTACTATCCTGACATACAACGGTGCCCAAGCGGCTGGATAAGGGGTGCTCCCTCTGATCAGCCTCCCGCTTCTGATGAGCCTCCGGCACAATAAGGAGTGAAAACATGAAAAAGTACTTTAGAGGTATGTTTTCAGGTCTGGCGCTGCTGGCAGTTTCGGGTTGCGTGACTCTGCCGACCGGCCCTAGCGTGATGGTGTTGCCGGGTAGCGAAACGACATTCGAGCAGTTCCAGCGTGATGATGTGATGTGTAGACAATGGGCAGTAGGGCAGGCCGGGTCGCCTCAGCAAACCGTTGATCAGAATGTCGTCGCCGGATCCGTCGCCGGTACGCTCATCGGCGCGGGTCTGGGAGCTGCCGTGGGCGCTGCAGTCGGAGACCCGGGTATCGGCGCCGGCATCGGCGCGGCCAGCGGTCTTCTTGTTGGTAGCAGCGAAGGAGCGAGAGCCGGCCAGTCCTATGGATGGGACGCACAGCGACGCTACGACACAGCCTATCAGCAGTGCATGTATGCCAAGGGACATCAGATTCCCGGGGTTGGACAACGGCCGTACAGCAGGCGAAGCGTTCCGCCTCCGCAGCGCTATTATTCCGTACCGCCGGATTATTCTCCGGGACCGGCTCAACCGCAATAATCATGGTCAAGGGGGAAAAGGGGATAGATGTATCTTACGCTCCTGTGCAAGAGATAGATTGGTAGCCATTTCCCCCTTTTTCCGTTCCTGATTCACCTTTTCCATCATCATTACTCCCTCCGACCAGCCAAGCCGCAAGTCCATTTGGAGGATATAACGATAATCCGCACCATTCCAGAGATGCCTTATTTCGGCCGTCTCAACGGCGCTTTTTACCCTGGGGTCTGCTGGGCGGTTTTTCAGCAGTTTTAAACTCAGGTTCATAGCCGACAATGAAGCGGGTAGTTGTGTCATTTCGAATACTCAGAAAATGTGTATTGTCTTTGTCAATAGGGCAAATGGGCAAACTGCATGGTTCAAAGCCAAATTTTTTATAGTAGCCGGGCTCACCGAAGACAAACAGCGTCCGGTTTTTGATCGCTTCCTGTCGTAAGGCAAATCTGAGCAGTTCCGAACCCACTCCCTGCCGTTGAAATTCCGGTGTCACGGCCATGGGTGCCAGATGCAACCCGCAAACATCGCTGCCATGATAGGCATTGGAAAAGGCAACGTAACCGATGACCCTATTGGTATGGATACACACCCATTCGTGAGCTGGCTTGCCATTTTCGTGGAATTTCTGAACCAATTCGGCTTCGTATTCACTTCCCGGAAAGGCGCGGCGCAAAAGCGCGTAGACCTTGATGCGGTTTTCTTCCGTCAATTTCTGAATTTTCATAATGAGAGTCCTTGCTAGCCGAGCCCATGATATGCCCCTTGAAGGGCAGGCTCGGCCTTTCCAGATGCACGGTTTTTAACACAGCCTCAGTTGCCCATCCTCCTCGGCTTCGAATGCCACCTGTTCCCTGACCGGAACCGACATTTGAGTGGCGGGTGCCGGTCGCAGAGGGATTACCTGCTCTTCCTGTTCAGGTTGCTCGGACCGAAGTGCCGCTGCAGCTGTCCGTGTCCCGTCTTGTGCTGCACGCTTGGCCAGTTTGTCGCACCGCTCATTGAAATGATGCCCGGCATGGCCCCGCAGCCATTCCCAGGCGACCGTATGTTTGCGGGTCAGAGAAACAAGCTGCGTCCAGAGGTCCTGGTTAGGGAGAGCTCCCGGGGTATCCAGGCGACCTTTGCGGATCCAGCCATGGACCCACTCGCTCATTCCCCGGACCAGGTACTGTGAATCGCTGAATACGCGCACCGTCTTCGGGTTATTCAAGGCTTCCAACCCCCGAATAGCCGCTAGCAGTTCCATCCGCTGAGAGGTGGCGGCGGGCTCAAAACCGCTCAGTTCCTTTTCATGCTCCCCATAGCGGAGGATCACGCCATAGCCCCCCGGTCCCGAGTCTCTTCCCGAGCCATCGCAGTAGATTTCGACCATGCCCGGCGCCGGCGGGGTGAAGGCGACCTCCAAAGCCTCAAATTCCAGTTCACGCAACAGGGGAATCAGCTCCGACAGGTTCGGCCGCTGTCGCTGCAGATCAGCAAGGGAAACCTCCAGGGCAACGTCATATCTGACGGTTGCCAGGGTTTTCGAGAGTCGGGCCTGGTCCTGGTAGGCCTGTAAATTTTCCCGGCGATTCTTCCCGTTAACCAGACTTTTCCACCGGAGGACACCTTCCAGGGAACCGAACTGCTGTACCAGATCCGCAGCGGTTTTTTCGCCTATCCCGGGAACACCCGGAATATTGTCAGCGGCGTCGCCGGCCAGCCCCAAGACGTCCGGTACCAGCTCCGGGGGGACGCCGAAGCGGTCAAGGACATCCTGCGGTCCCGACCAGGTATCTTTCACGGTGTCCAGCAGGCGAATTCTATCTCCGACAATCTGCATCAGATCCTTGTCGCCGGTGACTACCGTGACCTGGATTCCTTCCGCAGCATAGCAGCGGGCCAGCGTGGCTATTACGTCGTCTGCCTCAAAACCGGGTGCTTCCACGGCAGGGATATTCAAGGCCTGCAGGACTTTCTTGATGAAAGGAACCTGCAGGATCAGATCTTCAGGTACGGCGTCCCGATTCGCCTTGTATTCGGGATAGATTTCCCGGCGGAAGGTCTCTTCCCTCGGACGGTCGAATACCACGGCCAGGTAATCGGGGCGGTACTCTTGCAGGAGGCCCAGCAGCATCTTTGTGAAGCCAAATACGGCATTGGTCGGCATGCCGCCAGAGGTGGCAAGGTCCCGAATTCCATAATAGGCGCGGTAGATATAACTGGACCCGTCCAGCAGGTACAGTTGGGGCGATACTTTCACATTCTCTCCCGACGTGTGCATTGTATCTCGTAAATCTGCCCTTCAGCGTGCGAGCAAGGGGGACAGGCTCCAGCGGAGCAGTCCAGGTTTGATTCTATCGAAAACAGTGAACATCTCAGCTGAATTTGCGAATTTTGAAAAAACGGCCTTTGATTTTATGCGCCGTAAGGCGAGCCAGTGCGAGGTTTGCACTGGCCCGGCGAATGGCGACGTAGGTGTGAAAATCAAAGACATTGATCGTGCCGATTTCGCCTGCCGGAATTCCTGCGTCGCCGGTCAGGGCACCAAGAAGATCGCCGGGGCGCAACTTGTTTTTGCGACCGCCGTCGATGCAGAGGGTGACCATCGGCGCTTCGAGGGCTGCGGCCGTCGGCATGGCCAGCGTCTCCAGCTCGGCGCGCGGGACGGTCTCGCCGAGATAGTCTTCAATTGCCGCCGCCCGCCGGTTCTCGGCAGCGGTCACCAGACTCAGGGCCAACCCTTGCTCACCAGCGCGACCGGTGCGGCCGATGCGGTGGATATGCACCTCCGGATCGCGGGTCAGTTCGTAGTTGACCACGGCGGTCAGCTCCTTGATGTCGATGCCGCGTGCCGCTACATCGGTGGCGACCAGAATGGATACACTTTTGTTGGCAAAGCGTGCCAGCACCTGGTCGCGCTCACGCTGTTCCAGGTCGCCATGGATCGCCAGTGCCGAGAAATTGCGGTCGGTCAACGCATCGGCAACCTCTTGACAGTCCTTTCTGGTATTGCAAAAGACCAGGGTCGATTCCGGCCGGTAATGGCCCAGAATGCGGGCCAGCGCGGCAAGTCGCTCCTTGTTTTCCACCAAATAGAAGAGCTGCCTGATCTGTCCGACATCATGGACCGCCTCGACCTTCACCGTGACCGGTTGCTGCTGCACCGTTGCACTCATTGCGGTAATCGACTCGGGGTAGGTGGCCGAGAAGAGCAGGGTCTGCCGCCGGCTTGGAGCAGCGGCGACGATGGTGCCGATATCTTCCTGAAAGCCCATATCGAGCATGCGATCGGCTTCATCGAGGACGAGTATGCTCAGGGATTTCAGGTCGAGACTGCCGCGTCGCAGATGATCTAGAATCCGGCCGGGGGTGCCGACCACGATATGTGCACCGTGTTCGAGGGAGCCGAGCTGGGGTCCAAAGGGGACGCCGCCGCAGAGGGTGAGAATCTTGATATTGTCGGTAAAGCGGGCGAGACGTCGCAATTCTTTGCCGACCTGGTCGGCAAGTTCGCGAGTTGGACACAACACCAGCCCCTGCACTCTGAAACTGGTCACGTCCAGCCGCGACAGGAGGCCGATGCCAAAGGCGGCAGTTTTGCCACTGCCGGTCTTTGCCTGAGCAATTACGTCGGTTCCCGCAAGAATCAGCGGCAGACTGTGGGCCTGAATTGGCGTCATCTCGCTATAGCCGAGCGAGTCAAGGTTCTGGAGCATCGATTTCTGTATCGGCAGAGTGGCAAATGTAGTCGGGGTCATGAACTGTTCTCTTATAGGGGATTACCAGGGAATGACAATTCCGGGAAAATAAAGAAGCCTCCTTGTGCGTGCTCGCTCAGTGAGCACGTAGAAGGGGGCTTTCTGGAAGACTCTGGAAGTTTATGTCACTCGCAGTGGAAATGCAAGGATCATGTGCATTGGGCGGAAACCGGCTTCAAATCCAATGCTTCGGGTACTGACGATGGTGGACGACATTGTTTGTGAAGAGGGCAACCGCCAGGAGGATAAGCACCCCGGCCAGGACGGGTACCAAGACAAATGCGAAGTCCGCGTGCCCTTGAACCCCGATAAGCGCAGTTGCGCCGCCGGACGGGTGAGTGGTATTGATTATGTACATCAGATCAATGGTTGCGTTTTTCTTGCGAGTAGCTGGCAGAAGTGCCACTTTTTTCAAAAGAAAAGCCTGCCGAAGCAGACCTTTTTCTTATCTAGTTTTCATCCGGTAACTCAGAAACAGTGCTATCCCCCGTTGGGCTGGAGCTTTCACGGAGTCTCTCGTACGGCTTTATGGCAAGATGGTGACAGCAAGAAAATCGCCTGAAGCCAGCAGGTTGCCTGATCCGTGGAAAAGGTGGTGACCGATTACGATAGGCTTCGGGGAAGTTCCAGCCCAGCCCCTGCAGAGACTTTCCGGATGGAAACTACCTATTTTTCAGACGGCTATTCGGTTGGCACGTTCTACGCCTTGGTAACGTATCTTGCGATTTATTTTACCTGTGTGCCAAACTCCTTGCCGAAGGCTTCGCACTTTGCAAGGCTCTGCTCATCGGGGTTCCACATCTCCTTCAAACCGTGGTCGATAATCGTGAACCCCCCTGCCTGCAGCCTCTCGGCAATCATAGCAACCGATTCGCCACTCCAGCCATAGGTCCCGAATGCTGCGGCTTTCTTGTTCTTGAAGCCCAGCCCCCTTATTTCCTCGAGAATTCCAGCTATTGCGGAGAGAATACCGCGATTTATCGTCGGGGAACCGACCACGATAGCCTTTGATTTGAAAATTTCCGAGATAATGTCATTCTTGTCCGAACGAGCGGCATTATAAATCTTGACCGTAACTTCCTTGTCTTCCTCAGTGATTCCACCGGCAAGCGCTTCAGCCATTTTCCTTGTCCCGCCCCACATCGTGTCGTAGATAATGGTTATCTGGTTTTCCTGGTAATCTGCAGCCCATTCAACGTATTTGGTAACAATCTGCAGCGGATTGTCGCGCCATATGACGCCATGACTGGTGCAGATCATGTCAAGAGGCACGTTCAGACTGACGAATTCCTTGATTTTCCGGTCAACAAAGGCGCTGAAAGGGGTCAGGATATTCGCGTAGTACTTGAGGCATTCCTGAAACAGTTCAGCTTGATCAACCAGATCGTTGAACAGATGTTCCGTCGCATAATGCTGTCCGAAGGCATCGCTACTGAACAGGACATTGTCTTCGGTCAAATAGCAGAACATGCTGTCCGGCCAATGGAGCATCGGTGCTTCGATAAAGATGAAATCCTTCGAGCCGATGTTCAGGCGGTCACCGCTTTTTACGATCTTGAAATTCCAATCCTGATGATAATGGCCCTTCAGCGACTTGACGGCATTGGCAGTGCAGTAAATGGGGGTGTCCGGAATCAGGCGCATAAGTTCCGGCAAGGCCCCGCTGTGGTCACATTCGGCATGATTTGCGATTATGTAATCAATTTTGTCCAGAGCGATTTCTTTTTGCAGATTTTGCACGAATTCCTTGGCAAAGGGCGTCCACACAGTCTCTACCAACACCGTTTTTTCATCGCGAACCAGATAGGAATTATAGGTTGACCCTCTGTGCGTTGAATATTCTTCTCCGTGGAACTTGCGGAGTTCCCAATCGATCTTGCCGACCCACGTTATAGTGTTTTTGACAGGAATACTCATTTACCGTGTCCTTTCAGATGAAAACAGCTGTGCCGCTTTTGGAAAAAGAATATTGTTTTCGAGATGCACGTGTTTGTGCAGATCGTCCTCGAATTCCTTGAGCTTCTGATACGTGAGCATAAAGGTGTTGCAGGCATCGCCCGGGATTTGATAGTCTTTCGCAAGATGGCGGATTCTGTGAATAGCGTCACCAACCTCTTCGTGTTCGCGCTGGAGTTTTTCAAGGCCTGCCTTGAGTGATTCCACATCCATCGTATCCGGAACTGCAGCTGATTTTGCGGCGGCATCAATTCGTTTGATGGTAGGGAAAAACACCTCTTCTTCGTAGCGCAAATGGTCCACCAATTCGGGGACTATCTTGCCGAATATTTCGGCTACCTCCAGCACCTCGGGATGGTTGGCACCATGGACTTCCGCGATCTTCCGGGTGTACCCGGCAATCTGCCCCATATTTTCATGAAGATAGGCGTGGTGGGTGTTGACGATAAAATCCATGAGAAAAGGAAGCTCCCATGCCGTGTAGTTCAGGCTCCTGTCGAGCGCCGCGACTTTTACGGTTGCAAGCTCCTGCTCGATGACGGCAAGTTCGATGCCCTTATCCCGGCAGATCGCAGAAAGGGTAATCTTGCCGCCACAACAGAAATCAATGTCATGGTCTTCGAAGACCCTGGCGGTCCGATAGTCGTCGGCGACGATCTCGCCGATTGTCTTGCTTGAAATATCCATCAGTTTCTGATCAGATTTTACATCGTTCATTGTTTCCTCCAGACTGTGTGCTGTGCGGATGAACCGGGTGCGGTTTCTTGATTTTAGTTAGCCGGGTCCTAGGGTCAAAGAAGAGGCCTTTTCTCGATAGATTTCATAAAGGTTTCCCAGAGATACTTTCCATCCGTTTCAGGGGGGCGGAAATGTTTCGCACCGAGGTCAGTATCTGGCAAAGATCGTCGCCAATTTTCTCGATCACCGACTTCAATATAAATGTGAGGACTCACTTTTAGAAAGAGTATCAGTCGAATGGTACAGGTCAAGGAACGTATGCAACTTCGGAAGGATGGGGGGTCAGCTACGCACTCTTCAGGTAACGGCGAGTGGTTACCTGAAAAAATGCTTGCGCTTTATCAGGGAGGGCGATACCGTCAAAAAATTACACCACCTGACAGGAGTACCATTTGATGCAGCAGGAAAATAGAATAGTCGGGCCGGAAACAGTTCAAATGTTGGAGTTGGGTCATCCCTGGGTGATCGCCGACAGCCACACAAAACGCTGGCCGTCCGGGCAGGCAGGCCAGGTGGTTTCGTTAACCGACAGTGCCGGGCGTTTTCTGGCTACGGCTCTGCTCGATCCGGCCGACCGCATTGTGGCACGGGTGTTGTCAAGCAAGCGCATCAGGCTGGATCAGTCCTGGATTGCAGCGCAGCTGAAAACAGCCATCAACCTGCGAAGCTGCCATGCCGATCTTGCGGAAACAAACGCCTACCGACTGGTTAATGCCGAAGGTGACGGCCTTCCCGGCCTGACGGTTGACCGCTATGGCGATTACCTGATGGTGCAGATTTACTGCGCCGGTTGGCGTCCCCACCTGCCGCTGGTAACCCGGGCGCTGCAGGAGCTGCTCTCACCGACAGGTATCTACGAAAAAGGTCGTCCCCAGAAGACCAGGGAACTGGAGGCGGCCAGCGACAATAAGCGCTACGGGCGCTTGCTGATCGGCAAACCGGCACCGCAGCAGCTCGAGGTGCGCGAAAACGGTCTCAACTTCCTCGTCAGCCTGGAACAGGGGCTGAACACCGGACTGTTTCTGGACCAGCGCCGCAACCGCCGTGACCTGATGACACGAGTGGAGGGTAAACGACTGCTGAACCTGTTTGCCTACACCGGCGCTTTTTCCGTTGCTGCTGCCTCTGCCGGGGCCAGTCAGGTGACCAATGTGGATGTGTCCTCCGGGTATACGGACTGGGCCAAGGCCAATTTCGGCATCAATCACCTCAATCCGAAGCGCTATGAGTTCCTGGTGGGCGATTGCCTGTCCGTGCTGGCAGATTTGGCGGTAAAGAAGAAGCACTACGATATCATCCTGATGGATCCGCCCTCCTTCTCCACCACCGGGAAGAGCCGCTTCACCACCCGCGGTGGCACCTCCGACCTGGTTGCTGCGGCGCTGCCGCTTTTGAGCGACGGCGGGCTGCTGATCACTTCATCCAACCACCAGAAACTGGATCTGGCTGACTACCTCAAGGAGTTGCGTCGCGGAGCACTCAAAGCCGGCTCTGATCTGAGGGTTATCAGCATGGCAGGTCAGCCGGAGGATTTCCCGTATCCTGTCACCTTTCCGGAGGGGCGTTATCTCAAATATGTCATCAGTGTCAAAGCGCGATAGGAGCCTGTCGGACTCAGGAAATTGAAGCGAAAATTCGGTTTGTTTACGCTGGAATAACCTCGGGAATTTACTCCTGTTTTATCCGCTTCGCAAGTAAACACAAGAGGGTGAAAAAGTCGAAGCAAACAAAAAAAGGGGCATGATGGAGGAATCATTTCAGTTTCCATCATCGCGCCCCTTTTTTGGTTTCAGGCAGGTGCTGCGAAGATTGTATGCTTATTTACTCGTGGCCAGCTGATAATCAGACTCTTTCCATGCCTTGACGCCGCCGGGAAGGCGATACACGTTTTTGTAGCCGAGTTTGACCGCCCACATGGCGGCGTTGTGGCTGCGGGTGCATTTGGTGAATCCGCAATAAAATACAAGGAGGCGGCTTTTGTCCGTGCCGAGGAGTTTTACCAGCGCGGTCTTTGTCTTGTCGTCAATAGACTTCATCTCCGGAATGGGGAATTCCATGTGCATTGCTCCGGGGATGTGATTCTTCTTGTAGCTGTCGGCATAGGGCATGGTATCGACAATCAGCAGGTCCTTTTTCTCATCCAGCCACTTTTTCAGTTCCGGCGTGGACACGACCTTGTACCCGCCTCGTTCCACTTCCGCGGAAAAGGTGATTGCGCTTTGCTCTGTTTCAAGTTCTTTTGCTCCCCAAGCGAATACGTTTGTTGCAAGGAGCGTCACGGCAAGAAGGGTGAGTGTTGCGGGAATCATTTTTTTCAGTTTTGCAGCCATACGAACTTCCTCCTAGATGATTTTTATGAATTTTACCGGTACACTGGCTCCCAGTTCACGCCGTATGCGGAGGAACCGGTACAGATAAAGATAACAACAGCCGGCAATCATGACGAAATCGCGATAGAGGGCCTGCCTGAGGCTGTTCTGTCCCTTCAGTTCCGCCGTGGAAAAACATCCGCAGTCGATATCGAGATCCTTCAGGATACCGTACCAGAGAATGGAACAGAACATGATGAGCATGGCAAAGATTGCGGAAAGTGCTCCGGGAATTTCGAACAGTATGCCGATGCCGGCCAGCAGTTCCAGTGCCGGCAGACCAAGGGCAACAGGTGCCAGTAACTGGTCTGGAACGAGCTCGTACAAGGAGATCATGCGGGCAAACCCCTTGACGTCCAGCAGTTTCACGGCTCCCGAATAGATAAAGATACCGCCCATGAGGACTCTGAGAAGATGATAGGACCAGAAAGTAATGGTGTTCAAGCCGGATGGCACGGTTGCCTCAATCAGGAATTGTTTTGAGAGATATGCTGCCGAGGGAAGATAGTAATGGATTCATTCCATAAGTCAAATTGATAATATCGATTTATATCTTGAACTCTATTGGTTTTGTCGATGGTAAGCCGGAAGCCAGGAGCCTGTCGGACTTAGGAAATCGAAGCGAAAATTCGGCTGGGCGAGGACAGATTTTGTCGATTATGCAGGGCAATAGTTGTTCTATTGCCCCAAAAAGCGGCGGAATATGGACCGTCCAGACGGATTTGCAGCAGATCCACCCTAAGTCCGACAGGCTCCGAATTGCAGGGATTGTGTGAAGGTGTCGATTCCCGATCAGCGGACGTTTGCAGCGAAAGCTGCCCCTATCCTGTCCAGGGCTTCCTGAAGAAGGGGGCGCGGGCAACCGAAGTTGAGCCGGACAAATCCGGGATCGCCAAAGTCGCTGCCGCGCGATAAACCCACTCCGGCCTGTTCGAAGAAAGCGATCGGATCATTGCCACCACTTTTTCTCGTATCGATCCAGGCCAGATATGTTGCTTCCACCTGCTGCATTGAGAGCCCCTTGATCCCGTTTATCGCCTTGTGCACCAGGTCCCGGTTTCCCCTCAGATACTCGAGAAGTTCACGGTGCCAGTCTCCGCAGTCACGATAGGCGGCGAGGGCAGCGGTAAAACCGAGGGCGTTTACCGACGGCACGATGCCTGCCATAGCCTGGAGAAACCGTCGCCGGAGCCCAGGATCGGGAATGACGGCAAAGGCGCAGCCAAGGCCCGGAATATTAAAAGTCTTGCTCGGGGCAAGAAGGGTGATGGTACGGGAAGCGACCTCAGTTGAAATGGTGGCAATAGGAACGTGTTTGCTGTCTTTGTCCAGTATCAGGCCGGCGTGTATTTCGTCAGAGCAGATGAAAAGCTTGTGTCGCTCGCACAACTCCGCGATGCGATGAAGCTCTTCCCGGCTGAATACGCGTCCTACCGGATTGTGGGGATTGCAGAGGAGAAATAGTCGGGTTCTGGGGGTTATTACCCGCTCCATGTCGGCAAAATCGAAAACCCAGCTGCCCCTGTCTTCCACCAGGTGTGTCGTGATCAGATTGCGGAGTGAATGGCGTGGTGCGGTGAGGAAGGGTGGGTAGATTGGAACGGCGCTGAGTACCTCGTCTCCGTCTTCTCCGACAGCCCGACAGGCCAGATTGAGACCAGTTACCAGGCCTGGCAGCCAGACAAGCCACTCTTGATCGATGCTCCAGCCGTATTCATCTTTCAGGTGTCCGACGACAGTTTCTGCCAGTCCTTCCAGCGGCCGGGTATACCCAAATATTCCATGGTCAACCCGTTCCTGCAGGGCATCGATAATTGGTTGCGGTGCGCGGAAGTCCATGTCGGCCACCCAGAGAGGGATGATGTCCCGGCCTCGATACCGCTCCCATTTCTCGCTTGAGCTGCCTCTCCGGTCTATGATTTCATCAAAATTGGTTGCGATACGCTATCTCCTTCTCTTCTGCGGTACTGGCTGCGTCGGAATATACAAAAGGCCGGGTGCATTTTGCTCCCAGCCTTTCGTCATTTCTTTGATAATTGTCCCCCGGGCAGGGGGAAATTCAGGAAGGATTTTCATCCCGCCCGACATCGTCACTTCTTATAGGATGTGAGACAACGGTCGTGAATCATCGCCTCCTTTCTTATGATTCATTGTACCATGGCGGGTATATGCTGGCAAGGGTCGCCAGGTTTTTTTCGGACTTTTCCTGTGGGGAAGCAGACGCCACGGCAGCTTTCCGCGGCTTAAAAGAAGGGGAAGGCTACTTCAGTGAGAGGTTGCTGTGCCTCTAACGGGCTACTCGGCAATGCTGTATCCGACGCCTTTTCTGTTAAGGAAGCCTTCTTTTTCCAGGCCCGCCAGGATTTTTTCCACCCGTTGCGGGTCTTCTTGCAGTGTCTGGAAAATTGCTTCTTTCCGCGAGAAAGGTTCCCGGAGAAGAAATTTCAGAATTTCTCCCCGTAGTTGTCGATCGGAGCCTTCGAAGCGGCTCTGTCGAGTATGGTGTGCGCTCTTTCTCGAGGGGTTGGTCTGGGTTCGCTTCAGCATGACGCCGTAATCCATGAGGGCGTAGTACCATTCTCTGGGATTTGCGGTGTCGAGAGTGGCCCTGATTAGCGGCATGATTTCACTGTCTTTCACATCTTGTCTGTCCTGGAAAAAACAGTGGATATACGCCGCCCTGATATTGGTTTCAATGAAAAGTACCGGTTGCTGAAAGGCGAAAGCCGCGATTGCTCCGGCCGTGTAGCTGCCGATACCGGGAAGGGTTCGCAGTTGTTCCGGTGTGCCGGGAAGGAGGCCATTGTAGTCAAGGACCACCTTTTTTGCCGTTTCCTGCAAAGCTATAGCCCTGCGGTTGTAGCCAAGTCCCTGCCAAACCTGCAGAACTTCACGCAGGGGTGCCGTCGCGAGGGCGGAGAAATCAGGAAATGCGGCGAGAAACTCTCGGTACTTCCCAATGGCCCGCTCAACCCGTGTCTGCTGGAGCATGATCTCGGAGACCAGGATATGGTAGGGATCTTTGGTTTCGCGCCACGGAAGGGGGCGGGGGTGAGCATGGTAATGGGTGTAGACCTCGGAACAAAAGCGTTGGAGAAACTCCGGGTTAAGTTGTGGTTGATGAGTTTTCCGAGGCATTGTGTCTGCTCTTTTCATGGTTGGCTGAATTCCGACAGGTTCCTAGTGGTTTTCTGTCGGAATCGAGGTCTCTTCATTTTTCTGTGTGCGGTGTGTCTGCAGATACCTCATGGTGATGGGAAGCCTGAGTTCTTTTGAATCCACGGTAAAGCGCGCTTCCTTAAACCTCGGCGGACCGAACCTGATCCTGGGGTTCCTGGAAGCCCCTATGCCCTCTTTGGGTATGCCGATAAAATTCTGTTTCAACTTCCCGTCAGCGTTTTCGTCGTGGAACACACTTACCGCATACGTTCCGTACGGGATATTCTCCAGGGTGATCCGGCAGGTATTTCGGTCAATCCCGGCAAAAATCTTTTTCACTGCCTGTTGATGATCCATGGGAAAGCCCTCTTCCCGTGAAAACAGCAGTACCCCTACCTGGCCGTCGGAATTATTGAATCCGGTTATCTCAACTACGATAGCGCCCGTATTGCTCTGCGCGAAGAGAGCGACGGGCGAGAGCAGAGCCACTATCGCGAGAACCCTAACCACAGACACGAAATGCGGTAACGAGTTCATTTCTTGTCACCCGCGTACTTCGAGAGAATCATTTCTGCCGATATTCTGCCCGACTCGTAAATAGTCGGCAGTCCGCTCCCGGGATGGGTTCCTCCGCCGACGAGATAACAGTTCCTGAAACCCTCAAATTCGTTGTGGGGGCGAAAATACAACATCTGCCGGAGGGTGTGCGCAAGATTAAACGTTGCCCCCTTGTAGACATGGTAGCTGTTCTGCCAATCGTCAGGAGTCATGATTTTTTTGACCTTGATATGTGAACGCAGGCCTGTAAGTCCGGCCCGCGACTCGAGCGCATCCAACACCTTTTCTGCATACCGCTCCTTTTCGTTTTCCCATGATATGGGGAACGACATGTTTGGTACGGGAACCAGAACATAGATGGTCGAATGACCGACTGGCGCAAGTGTCGGATCCGTTACCGAGGCATTCTGCACGTAAAAAGAAAGATCGTCGGATAGACGGCCGTTGTGAAAGATATTCTCAATGTTTTCACGATATTTATCCGCAAAAAACACATTGTGATGCGGAATGTCATAGCGGTGGTCAATCCCGAGATACAACATGAACGTGGAGCAGGAGTATTCCATGGCATCAAGCTTTTCCGGGGAATACTTCGCAACGGCATTGCCGGTCAGATGCGCCATGGCATAAGCGAAATCAGCATTAATGATAACTTCATCCGCATCTACTTTTTCGCCGCCGACAAGAACAACGCCTTTGGCCGTTTTATTCTGGAGCAGGATGCGTTCAACCGGCGTATTGAGCCGCAATTTCCCGCCATGCTCTGCAAAAACCTTGCTCATCGCCTGTGAAATCATGTTGAGCCCGCCGATAACATGAAAGATGCCAAACGAATGTTCTATAAAGGGAATAATCGAGAAGGCCGCGGGGCATTCCCAGGCGGACATTCCCAGATATTTGGATTGGAAAGTGAAGGAAAGCTTCAACTTCTCGGGCGTAAAATATTCCCCGAGGTTTTCAAAAATGGATCTTCCCAATGATAAATGCGGTATCGCTTTCAGCAGGTTTGCCGAAAATAGTGAACTGAACGAGGAATAATCAACTTTCAGGCAGGGATACATGGCATCGAACCGAATTTTTTCCTTTTTCAGAAATTTCCGGTAGCCCGGTTCACTGCCCGGGAAAACCCTGGCAAGCTCCTGTTCCATCTTCTGCTGATCGCTGGAAGGGGACAGCTCAAGATCTGAGAACACAAGCCGGTACATCGGATCAAGCTTGACCTGTTCCAGGTACTTTGTAACGTCCCTGCCTGCCAGGCTGAACACTTCCTCCAAAACAAAGTTCATCATCAGGAATGTCGGTCCGGTATCGAAGGTATACCCATCCAGTTTGAGAGGCGCATTCCTGCCGCCGACATAACCTTCTTTCTCAAAAATTTCAACATCATACCCATGACGAGCCAAGATCATGCCGGCAGTCAATCCACCCGGGCCCGCGCCAATTATCGCAATTTTCTTCGACATGTCACCCCTCTTTTTATGTCGCAGCTGCAGCTGAGGTTGACCAGCGGTATTGAGGCTGGTCCAGCAACTTTGTAACAAAATGGCTTTCCATCTTCTCATGGTACTATGGTAAGATTCAATAGCAATCTTACCATAGAAGTTTCACATCTTTTCAGGTGAACCTCAAAACGACGATGATTGATTCGATAGTACCAGTAAGAACTTAATGGGTATACGTAATCCTCTGGACCAACCAGTTTTTTTGTTTTGTGCCCAGATACCTTGCAAGCGCCTTGGCATGGTATTCTCACTATACGATACAATGCTAAGGAGGTTTCATCCGGAAACATCAAATAGTGCTGTCCCCCGTTGGGCTGGGGCTTTCTCGGAGTCTCTCGTACGGCTTCATGGCACAACAGCGACAGCAAGGAAAGCGCTTGAAGCAGGCAGGTTGCCCGATAAACATCTCGGGTGGCGACCGATTACGAGAGGCTTCGGGGACGTTCCAGCCCAGCCTCTGCCGAGACTTTCCGGATGGATACTAAGGAGGTTTTCGAATGACCAGCGGAATTGGCAAACGGTTGGACCTGATTCTAGCCGCCATTTGTGCGTGGTGCCCCCTTTGCAGACATGCACGCCGAAAGCCAGATGGGATGGCGAACCGGATTGTGCGGCGAGTCGAAGATCGTGTTTGCCCTTTTTGCCGCGCGCATGCCCGAGTTGCCGGGAAGGTCGGTGATGAAGAGTCTCCCTGCCGGTAAAGAACTTGGCGCAATCAAGGCAATGTTTTCGTGGGTCCTGGAGAGAATGACGCCATGGTAGTGAAAAAAATCATCTCGGGAGGGCAAACCGGTGTGGACCGGGCGGCTCTGGATGCCGGTCTCCGGTATGGAATTGTGGTTGGAGGATGGTGTCCGGCCGGCAGGCGTGCGGAGGACGGGCAGATCCCCAAACACTATCCACTGGATGAACTTGACTCTCCGGAATACGGTGCGCGAACGGAGAAGAATGTTGTCGCTGCCGATGCTACGCTGGTCCTGAACCTCGGGGACCTTACCGATGGCAGCGAGTTGACCGTTCAGCTGGCGCAAAAACACCGGAAACCGCATCTCGTCATCCAGTTGGACAGGGATGCTGACCCGACTGTGGCAACTCGATGGATCCGCACGTTGAGTGTGCAGACTCTTAACATTGCCGGCCCTCGCGAGTCGAAGCGTCCTGGAGTCTATGAACGTGCGTTGCGGTTTGTGCAGAGGCTGCTGGAAGAATAGCCGGCAGCTTTTCAATAATCTGCTGAGGAGGTCCTTATGGAAAACAATTCCAGGGCTGCGAATGATCTGCTGAACCTTTCGAATTGCTACTGGAGCGCCTGCGCTTTACACGCGGGCGTAAAGCTGGATCTTTTCACACCTCTTTCCGCCTGTCCCTTCACGGCTTCAAAACTCGCCGAACTGGTGGAGTGCGATGTCCGCGGACTCATGATGTTGCTCCATGCCCTGACGGCCATGGGTTTGCTGGAAAAGCACGATGATTCCTTTTCGGCTGCCGGCATTTCCGCCGAATTTCTTTCTCGCACCTCTCCCCGCTACCTTGGTCATATCCTGCTCCACCATCACTTCCTGATGGCTTCCTGGTCACATCTGGATGAGGCTGTCCGGAACGGAGGACCGATCCGGGATCAGTACTCCCATGGAGATGAGAAAGAACTGCGGGAAAGCTTTGAGATGGGAATGTTTGATCTTGCAATGCAGATTGCGCCGCGAATCGTGCCCCATATAGACCTTGGCAGCCGCTGGCGTCTCCTGGACCTTGGCGGTGGCCCCGGAACCTATGCCATCCATTTCTGCCGGCACAATCCCGGCCTTTCCGCCGTTGTTTTTGATCTTCCTTCGACACGTCCCTTTGCCGAGAAAACGATTGACCGGTTCGGACTTTCCGACAGGATTGCCTTCGCTCAGGGTGACTTTCTTGCTGACCCTTTGGCAGGGCCGTTTGATGTTGCCTGGCTTTCCCATATCCTGCATGGAGAAAGCGCAGCAGGCTGCGCGGTGGTATTGGAAAAGGTGCAGGAGGCGCTTGCGACGGGAGGGCTGATCCTGATTCAGGAGTTCATTCTGGAAGATACCCTGGATGGGCCGATATTTCCGGCACTTTTTTCCTTGAATATGCTGCTTGGTACCGAGAAAGGCCAGGCCTATTCCTGGGGACAGCTGGAGGAGATGTTGTCAGTTGCGGGATTTCAGGATCTGCGACGCTTGCCGCTGCAGTTGCCCAACGGGGCCGGCGTTATTGCTGCCGTGACGCGGAAAGAACCTCGTGCATTGTCCTGCCGATCTCTCTGATTGCATAGGGCTTCAGTACGACGCCGCAGAAGCCGTATTCACCGTAATGAGAGAGAATGGGATCATTGGAATAGCCGCTGGAAACAATCCCCTTTGCGTCGGGGTCTATCTCCAGCAGGAGTTTCATCGTTTCCTTACCGCCCATCCCGCCTGGAATGGTCAGGTCCAACAGGACAGCGGCATAGGGTTCCCCTGTTTTGCCGGCCAGCTTGTACTTGGTGATTGCTTCGGATCCTTCGCTGCAGTATTCCACCGTGTATCCCAGATGAAGGAGGATCTCTCCGGCGACTTCCCGGATTATCTCCTCGTCATCCATGATAAGAATTTTACCCTTCCCCGAAGTTGACGGCAGGTTCTCATGCTGCTTCTCGTCCGGCTCCTGTTTCGCTGCAGGAAGGAAGAAATGGAAGGCTGCGCCGATCCCTGCCGGTGACTCAACGGTTATCAATCCACCGTGTTTGTTGATGATCGAGTAGACGGTGGCCAGACCAAGGCCGTTCCCCTTGGCCTTGGTGGTGAAGTATGGGTCAAAGATCTTGCCGAGATTTGATTCGGGGATGCCGGTGCCCTGGTCCAGGATGGAAACTTTCACGTACCGCCCCTCGGGAAGGATCGGCAGTTTTTCCTGTCCGATTACCGTATTTTCCGCCAGGACTCTGATTATGCCGCCTTCGGGCATGGCCTGGTCGGCATTGATGACCAGGTTATTGAAGACCTGGTTCATTTGCCCGGCATCTACTTCTACAGGCCATAGATCATCAGGGAGGGAAAAATCACATCTGACATTTGAACCACGCAAGACAAACGAAACCGAGTCCATGGCCAACTGTTTGATGTCGGCTGATTTTTTTACCGGTTCCCCTCCTCGGGAGAAGGTGAGGAGCTGCTGTGTCAGGTCTCCTGCCCGCTGAGTCGCCTTCTCCGCCTCTTCAAGTCTCCCGGCCAGCTTGCTGTCAGGTTGCGCCATCATTCTGGCCAAGGAAATGTTTCCCATCACTCCGGTCAGAATGTTGTTGAAGTCATGGGCGATACCCCCTGCCAGCACCCCGAGTGACTGCAGTTTCTGGGACTTGACTCTTTCCTCTTCCAGCTTTTTCCGCTCGGTAATATCCCGGATATGCTCGATGGCCATGATAACCTGTCCGGATTCGTCGAAGATGGGATAGGCGCGTACCTCTACCTGCCCGATCCGGGGATTATGCTTTTCCTCGTAGACCGGCTTGCCCGTCGTAAAAACCTTGTGGACGTGACAAGGCTTGCACCTCTCGCCCTGCCCAGGGTAAAAAGCGTCATAGCAACAGAGGTTCTTTTCCCGCTGCTCCACCGGGACATAGTCATATCCGCCACCCCAGTTCGAGTGGACGATGCGGAACTCCCGGTCTAGTACGGTGAGCATGTCAGGTATCGCTTCGAACATGTTGCGCCGGATATTTTCTTCTTTGCGGAGTGCTGTCTCCACCCGTTGCCGTTCCTCAATGTCACGTTGCAATTTCTCGTTGGCGGCAGACAGTTCGGCAGTCCGGGTATTCACCCGAATTTCCAGCTCTTCATTGGCCTTGCGGAGCACCTCGGCGGCCACGATGCGATCCGTGATGTTGTGAACCGAAAGACAGATACTCTTTTTCCCCTGAAACAGGACTTCGCCTGTCCCCACTTCCGCATGTACTGTCGTGCCGTTGCGGTGACGGAGCAGGAACTCTGTTTTTCCGGAGCGATTTTCTGATGCTGCGTCCCTCAGCCAGTTGGCCAGAGTCAGCGGGTCTCCGTCAGCAATTGCGGAGAGAAGACTGCCAACAAGAACGCCGTCATCATAACCGAGCATACGATGGATACCGGGGTTTGCTTCCAGCAGGATCCCGTTTTCCTGGTTCACCAGCAGGATTCCCTCTGTTGACTGGCTGACTACCGATCGGTAGAGCGCGTCATGCTCGTTCCTTTCCCGCTGCGACTTGGCAAGTTTACGGTACAGGAATACCCCCCCGAAAGCGGCAAGCAGGATGATCCCCATAATCCATACGATGAAATAGCGGACCGCCTTCTTTCCCGTGCTGTAGACCGTCCTTGGTAGCTCAAGCTGTACTATCAGAGCCGGCTTTCCGTATATGTCCCGAATCATGCCGTACCCTTCCGACCGAAATCCGTCTACGGTTCTGAACAGCACCGGTGAGACGTCAGGCGGCAGTTGGGCAAGTTTGCCTGTCAGTGCAGAGGGGACCTCGGTAACAGGTTTCATGGAAACGGTGGAATGGGCAATACGGGAGAATTCGGCTGTTTCCGCCGTACCGAGTCGGCGTCCCATGAGGAGCAGGCCGCGGCTCGGGCCGTTTCCCTGGGAATCGATGATGCGTCGGGCAGATATGAGATAGGGGCCTTCGGGTAAAAGCAGCACTCCGGTGAGACTTTTTTGATACTCTGCCGCCGGAAGAAAATGAAGGCAGGAAAGGATCTGCCGGGGCAGGTTCGCGGGAAGTGGGACCAGTTTATTGCTGTCCCGGTCGAGTTGCCTGCCAAAGACAATTTGGCCAGCCGATGCCGTGATGACGATTATATCGGTTTTTAGGTAGGTGTAGGTCTCGGGCGTCAGGTTTCTTTGCACAAAAAGGGGATTGTTCCCCCCAAGGAAGGCATAGGGTTCATCCCACACCGACCAGTCCGTAGCGGTTCGCTCCATGGCAGCGAGTTCGTTGCTGACGATGTCGAGTACCCGTTCGACGTTGCGAAGCCCCTGCTGTTCCTCAACTTTTTCAAATCCGGGTACAATGATTACCTTTGAAGTTGCCAAAAGCAGAAGAAATAGTGCAGAAACGGCGACTGCCACGAGAATATACAGTGATCTGCTCATACGTGTCCCCGAAGTAGCATGGAACAGGAAAATGTCCTCATGGTAACCCTATCGACAACTTCCATGAAAACTTGATTCGGAGCGGGGGGTGATATCGGCGCCCCTGTTTGCTGTGGGTGTGACCTGAGGGGAAGGCAACTGCGAAACAAGGAGGCTTCAAAGGGCGCATATTTTGAGGTACGTAAGCCCCGAAGAGTAGTCTCCGGGGCTTTGGTGCTGTCAGGCAATGATTCTCTCCAGGGCTTCCCGATACTTTTCGGCGGTTTTCCGGACGATTTCCTCCGGAAGCGGGGGGGCTGGCGCCGTCTTGTCCCAGTCGAGGGTTTCCAGATAATCACGCAGGAACTGCTTGTCAAAGCTGGGCTGGGAGCATCCCGGGCGGTAGCCGTCTTTTGGCCAGAAGCGGCTGGAATCGGGGGTAAGGCATTCATCGATGATAATCAACTCACCGTCGCAGATGCCGAATTCGAACTTCGTGTCAGCGATGATCAGGCCGCGGCTGTCGGCGATCTCACGTGCCTTGCGGTAGATGTCCAGGGTTGCCTTGCGAGCCTTTTCCGCAATGTCTTTCCCGCACAGTTCCACCATTTTTTCGAAGGGGATGTTCTCGTCGTGGTCGCCGAGTTCAGCCTTTGTGGATGGTGTGAATATGGGTTCATCCAGGCGTGAAGACTCAGAGAGGCCCGAGGGGAGGGTGATGCCGCAGACGGCCCCGGTTTCCCGGTATTCCTTCCAGCCGGATCCGGCCAGATAGCCACGGACGATGCACTCCACCGGCAGGGGGCGGGCTTTTTTCACCAGCATGGAGCGGCCCTCAAGGATGTCTGCATAGTTGGTACACACGGCGGGGAATTCCCTGACATCGGTCGCGATGAGGTGATTGGGAATGATGTCTTCCATCAGGCGGAACCAGTGGGCGGAAATTTTGGTAAGAACCTCTCCCTTGCCCGGGATTCCCTCGTTCATAATCACGTCAAAGGCGGAAATCCTGTCGGTGGTTACGATGAGGAGCGCATCGCCAAGGTCATAGATATCGCGGACTTTGCCGCGTGCTGCCAGCGGAAGGTCGGGAAAGTCGGTTGAAAGAACGAGTTTTTTCAAGGGGGCCTCCTGTTAGTCGGTAGAAATAGCGCGGGGATGCCGAACGGCATCCCCTTGAGTTGTATATAGCGGTTGAGGTCGAAAGAGAACTGCGGATTAGTCCGTCTTCAGGGCCGGGTTGATGACAATCTTTGCTTTATCCCGAAGACCTTTCAACCATGCTTCCTGGGCCTCTTGCTGCTTTTTCGGCAGGAGGGTTGCTCGGATCTTTTCCTTTTCCGTCAGGAATCCGGCATTATCCGCCTCGATCCTTTGCTTCAGGCGAATAGCGTACCAACGGCCGTTGATGTTGAACGGCACCGCGGCGACAGGAGCTGCAGTTGTCAGCTGAATTGCCGCCTCCATGGCCTCTTTCGACGTGCCGATCTGCGGAATTTTGCCCTCGCTTGCGTAGCTGAAACTTCCTGTTGTCTGAAGGGCAGCGGAGAATTGGCCGTTCCGCATTTTCTGCAGGGCTTCTTCGGCCTTTTTTCGTGCCAGTTCGAATGATTTCTGGTCGAGTACTCTTTTCTCAACTTCTGTCCTGACCTTGGCCAAGGGAGAGACAACGGAAGGATTTCTTGCCGTCACCTTGAAGAGGTAGACGCCCTTCGCTGTTTCCACCGGTCCGCCCAATTCTCCCTGCTTTGTGGCAAAAGCCTTCTGGATGAGGTCAGATTCCCCTGCCAGTGCTGCCGGAGGGGTCTGCAGGGTAAAGAGGCCGGTTTCGTTGACCGGCACATCGAGCATGCGGGCGGTTGCGGCGAGATCATTTTTTTCCAGGTTTTTGTTGAGGGCAATCGCTACCGTTTCATAGGATTGTTTTGCCGCCTTGAACGTGAGGGCGTCGCTTTTTGCCTGATCCTTTACTTGTGCAAAGGGAAGAATCCCACCGTTGCCTTGGTAGCGGTCAATATTTTTCTGATAGTATTCCTGGATTTCAGCGTCGTTTACGGTGAGCGTTGGCAGGAGCTTGGCCGGACTCAGAAGTATGTAGTCCAGTTTGATTTCTTCCCGGGTCTTGAACTCCTTTTCGTGCTGCTGAAGGTACGAGGTCAGTTCCTGGTCGGTTGCCGTGACGCTGCTCCGTACCTCGGCTGGTGAATAAGAGACATACTGCAAGTCGATCTTGTCATTTGTTTTCCTGAAGTAGAGGAGAAGGTCCTGGTCGGTGAGGGTTACCTTGTCGGCGACCGATTTGCCGGCCTTGGAAATCATCAGATCTTCCCGAATGCCGTTCTCGAAGGCGCTGGGGGTAAGATGATTCGTTTTCAGTAGTTGCTGGTAGATATTTTTGTCGAAAACACCATCCTTCTGGAAGTAGGGCATCTTGTCTATGGCAGCCACCAGTTCATCGTTGGAGACCTTGATTCCCATCTTTTTTGCTTCCTGCCTGATAAGTACCCTGCTGATCATATTGTCGAGGGTGCTTTTGCGCAGGTTCAACAGTTTCTCGAGTTCAGGTGTGACCGGCTGGCCGTAAATCTGTTGAATAGAACTTTTTGCCTGCTCATAGTTTTTGAGATATTCATCATAGGGAATTTTTTCACCATTTACTTTTACGGCGTAGCCGGAACTATCCAGCCCTTCCTCTCCTTTTCCCCAGATGAGAAAAATGGTACCGACGAAAGAGAGGACGATAATACTGAAAACAATCTTTATAACGACTGATTGTTTGTACTTTCTCATGATTCCAAGCATTGGCTGAGGACTCCTTGTGGGGGAAATTATCGAGAAAAACTACTATTTACGGCACGGCATACTAATATATTCAAGGTTCAAAAGCAACTGGAGATTAAGAGCTTGTCCGTAAATAAGCATTCCGGACTCGCATCCCGTCTTCATGCCGCCTTTGACCTGTCCTCAATCGCAGAATCCTCGACGTAGCCATGCTACGCCAGCGGTTTTGCTCAATCATCCCGTCCAAATCCGACATGAATCCGGGCGCGATCTCTCGGAACGTTATTTACGGACAAGCTCTAAGCCGATTTTCTTCCTTGCCAGCGGTGGCTGTTTTTGTTACGATCCACCATTCTGATGTTTGTAGCCATGAAACACTAAATTCACGATGAAGGGAGCAGTGATGCTCAAGATATTTGATTATATATTCGGCATGTTTTCAAGCGATCTTGCTATTGACCTGGGGACTGCAAACACCCTTGTCTATCTGAAGGGGAAGGGTATCGTCGTCCGAGAGCCTTCGGTGGTTGCTGTTCAGAAGACCTATGGCGGCCAGCAAAAGGTGCTTGCGGTCGGGATGGAAGCAAAAAAGATGCTCGGCCGCACACCGGGCAGCATCACCGCCATCCGCCCCATGAAAGACGGCGTTATTGCCGATTTCGACATTACCGAGGAAATGCTCCGTTATTTCATTCACAAGGTTCACAATCGCAAGACCCTTGTTCGTCCCCGCATTGTTATCTGTGTGCCCTCGGGCATTACCCAGGTGGAAAAACGAGCGGTCAAGGAGTCGGCCGAATCAGCGGGCGCACGGGAAGTATACCTCATTGAGGAGCCGATGGCGGCGGCAATCGGTGCCGGACTTCCGATTACCGAGGCAAGCGGCAACATGATCGTCGATATCGGCGGTGGCACAACCGAGGTGGCGGTTATCTCCCTGGCCGGCATCGTCTATACGAAATCCGTCCGTGTCGGTGGTGACAAGATGGACGAGGCAATTGTCCAGTACATCAAGCGCAAGTATAACCTGCTGATCGGTGAGCGAATGGCCGAACACATCAAAATCGAGATCGGCGAGGCCTATCCTGATGATACGGTGCAGACCATGGAGGTCAAGGGCCGCGATCTCGTTTCCGGGATTCCCAAGACAACGGAAATCGATTCCAACGAAATCCGGGAAGCGCTTTCCGAACCGGTGAATGCCATCGTGGAAGCGGTCCGGATCTGTCTGGAAAGAACTCCCCCCGAACTGGCTGCCGACATCGTGGACAAAGGGATTGTTCTTGCCGGCGGCGGGGCGCTGTTGCGCAACCTTGATCTGTTGCTCCGTGAAGAGACCGGTCTGCCGGTGGTGATTGCCGAAGACCCGCTTTCCTGCGTTGTGCTCGGATCAGGCAAGGTGCTCGATGAATTGAATCTGCTGCGCCGGGTGGCAATCAGTTCCTGATTTCGTCTTTTCGGACAGGCTCCTAGGCATCATCGGGACGATCGTTTCTGCATGGCTACGACTTTTTGTTCTTTTCAGGCACGGAAAACATCCTGTCCCCTGCCGAATTTTCTTTCAGCCTATCTTCGGAGTTCATGCCTCCGCGTGCGGAGGCCCCTGTCCCGCCATATTCGGATCATGTGAATGAGCAGTGCAGGAACCGATATCATCATACCCGTCTGGAACATGCCGACGGAAACCCGCGACTGTCTCGCTACTCTTGTGGAACATTCCCCTGACGTTCGCTTGATCCTTCTGGATACCGGCAGCGATCAGGCAACCGAGCAGCTGCTCCAGGAGTTTGCGGACTTTCTGGACAGTCGGGCGCTGTTGTTGCGAAGTGAAAGTGCCCATGGTTACGTTGCCACGGTCAACCGGGGCTTGGCAAAGGCTTCAGCGCCCCTTGTTGTGGTGATGCGTTCGACCTCTCGTGTTACACCCGGCTGGCTTGAATCCTTTCAGGAAGCAGCGCTCCGTCCCGACGCGGGGATACTTGTTCCCCGGCTCGAGCTCTCCGGGACGGCCCCTTTTCGGACAAAAAAGCCGAAGTGTTGTGCTGTAGAGGCGCTCTGCGGATCCTTTTCCGCCCTCGGAATTACACGAAACCTCTATGGCGCCGTCGGCGGTTTCGATGAGGGGCTTGACGGTGATCTCTGGTGCCTGAAGGATTACTCCCGCCGCGCAGAGCGGTCCGGATTCCGCACCCTCCGCCTTGCCGGACCTCCAATCCTGTATCGAGAACCTACCCGGTATGGATCACCTGAGCGCCGGGAAAAAAATCTGCTGAAAAGCATCGCTACCTATACGGAGCGCTGGGGAAAGGAGCAGGTCTTCTGTTCCATTCTCTCACCGGATATCGATCAGGAGGCAGTCGGGAAAGCGTGCAATTCCATGCTGGCGGCAGCCCGCCGTGGTCATCATTTTTTTGTCTTTGCGCCCCCTTCCGTCTATCGCATGATCCTTTCCGCTTCCCTGCACACGCTTCATGACAATATCCAGCTGCACAAACTTCCCAGCTTTTATCCGTTCCGTGCCTGTCGCTCCGCCATCGCGCGGCTGCGCGATACCTATCGAAATATTTGCGTGCTGACCGGATTGGATGGGCTTCTCGATCTGGAAGGTGAAAAAGGCGTTACCTTTGCCGAGTTTGAAAAGAGTATTTCCCCTGTGGAGGTCTGAATGAAGGATAGAATTACTGCCGCTTTCCTCTCACACCGTGAGGTGATGCAGGCTCTAGAACGTGAGCTCACTCCGAAGATGATCCAGGTTGCCGAACTGCTCGTGGATGCATTCCGGCACGGGAAGAAACTTCTTGTCATGGGCAACGGGGGATCTGCGGCTGATGCCCAGCACCTGGCCGGCGAGATCGTCGGCCGTTTCCGTCTCGAGCGGCCTGGCCTGCCGGCAATTGCCCTGAATACTGACACATCGATTCTTACCGCAGTGGGTAACGACTATGGCTATGAGGCAATTTTCCGCCGTCAGGTGGAAGCCCATGGCCAGGAGGGGGATGTGGTGATCGGCATTTCCACCAGTGGCTCCTCTCCGAACGTGCTTACCGCGCTTCGCCTCGCTCGCGAAAAAGGCTGCCGGACCGTGGGCCTGCTCGGCAAGGATGGGGGGAGTATCAAGGGCCTGGTGGATATCGATTTGACCGTTTCGGGACACGATACGCCGCGAATTCAGGAAGGCCACATCACCATTATTCATATTCTCTGTGAACTGGTGGAGCAGGCCCTTTTCGGGGAGAAGAAATAATGAAATATAAACCGCTGGATCTGGCAGGGGTGAAGACCTACCCGCTTGCGGAGCGTTCCAACAAGGTTGTGATGAGGCGGGATGCTGCCGCCGGGATCCGGGCGGGGATGTCGGTTGACGAGCTTCTTCGTTCGATGCCGGCCCAACTCGGTTCTCAAAACCTCCTTGCGGTTATCGATGCCGTGGTGGCAGCCCGTGCCGCCGGCAAGCCGGTAGTGGTGGCCATGGGCGGACATGTGATCAAATGCGGGCTTCAGCCGGTACTGAAGAGCCTGGTTGAAGCGGGTGCGATTACCGCCTTTGCCGTCAACGGCTCGGTCGCCATTCACGACTATGAACTTTCACTGATCGGTGAAACAAGCGAGGATGTGGGCAAGGTGCTGCACTGCGGTCTGTTCGGCATGGCCGAAGAAACCGGGCGGGACATCAATCGTGCCCTTCGGGAGGGGGTTGCCCGCGGGATCGGTTTCGGTGAAGCCGTCGGTCAGTTCATCCTCGATAACGGCAATCCCCACAAGGACTGGAGTCTGTTGGCACTCTGCCGGGAAAAAAATATCCCCGTTACGGTGCATGTTGCGATCGGTACCGATATCGTCCACCAGCATCCGACCGCTGACGGCGCAGTGATCGGCCAGGCCTCCTATACCGATTTCCGGATCTTCGCCTCGGTGATTTCCGAGTTGGGCGACGGTGGTGTCTATCTCAATGTCGGCAGTGCGGTTCTCCTGCCGGAGGTTTTTCTCAAGGCCCTCTCCATTGTCCAGAACCTCGGCTACCATGTGGATAATTTCACCACGGCGAACTTCGACATGCAGCAGCATTACCGGCCGTTGCAGAATGTGGTGAAAAGGCCCACGTCCGGCAAGAGCAAGGGCTACACTGTTACCGGTCACCATGAAATCATGCTTCCCCTTCTGGCTGCTGGCATCCTGGACCGGATGGGAATCTCAACAGCTGTTACAGGAGAATAAGAGCCATGCCCATGGATCGCAAAGATGCTGAATCACTATTCATGCGGGTAAAAGGTCTCCGTGCCCTGGTGGTTGGTGATCTGATGCTTGATGAATACCTGTGGGGAAAGGCCGAACGCATATCTCCCGAGGCACCGGTTCAGGTGGTGGATGTGAGTCGGGAGGATATGAGACTCGGTGGGGCAGGGAATGTGGTGAACAATCTTGTGGCGTTTGGTGCCGGAGTTTCAATCTGCAGCGTGATCGGCGGTGATGAGAACGGCACTATTCTTCGCCATGCCTTTACCGGCAAGGGCGTTGATGTGACCGGTGTCTTCGAGGACCCGATGCGCATGACCAGCAAGAAGACCCGGGTGCTTGCCGCCAATCAGCAGATTGTCCGGATTGATCGGGAGACCCGGGAGGATGTTTCCCCGGAATTCGAAGAGAAGATTCTGGCCTATGTCAGCGATCGGCACAATGTCTGGGATATTATCCTGATTTCCGATTACGGCAAAGGCCTTCTTACCCCCAAGGTGCTTTCCGTCGTCATTGGTTCCGCTAAAGAGCGGGGCATTCCGGTAATTGTCGACCCGAAGGGCACTGATTACCTCAAGTACCGGGGAGCCACCATCATCACGCCAAACCGCAAAGAGGCCGAGGTTGCTTCGCGCATCGCAATAACTGATAATGCCAGCCTCCGTCGTGCTGCGGACATCCTGCTCGCTGAAGGCGAGTACCATGCCCTCCTGATCACCCGAAGCGCCGAGGGGATGTCGCTCTTTCTTCATGGTGGAGAAGAAGTCCACATTCCGACTGTTGCCCGGGAGGTGTACGATGTTACCGGCGCCGGCGACACGGTTGTGGCGACCTTCGGGATTGCGCTGGCCTGCGGGCTCACGTTTGAGCTTGCGGCGCGGCTTGCCAATGTGGCGGCAGGCATTGCCGTCGGCAAGGTTGGAACCTCAACCGTTTCTGCCGAGGAGATTGTGGGTTCCATCCGTCTCGAACATCAGGATAGCGACATCAAAATCAAAAACCTGGACGCCCTTGCCTCCTGCATCGAAGAAGAGAAAAGGAAAGGGAAACGGGTTGCTTTCACCAATGGCTGTTTCGACCTGCTGCACGTTGGACATGTGAAGTATCTGCAAAAGGCGAGAACCTATGGCGATCTACTGATTCTCGGTTTGAACAGCGATGCCTCCATTCGCCGCCTGAAAGGGGAAAAACGACCCCTCATCGATCAGCACGAGCGGGCACACATTCTTGCCGCACTCGATTGTATCGATTACGTGGTAATCTTTGACGAGGATACCCCCATCAGGCTTCTGGAAACCCTGCGACCCGATGTGTTGGTAAAGGGCGGGGACTATACCCCTGACCGGGTTGTGGGAAAGGACCTGGTGGAATCATACGGCGGCAGGATCGAGTTGGTGGAATTCGTGGATGGAAAGTCCACGACAAATATTATTGAGAAGATTCTCCAGAATTATAGCTAGATTCAATTCGGAAAGTCTCGGATGTGAAACTATTGGTTATCAACTCGGAAAGTCTCGACAGGGCTGGGCTGGAACTTCCCCGAAGCCTCTCGTAATCGGTCATCAGCCTTCACACGGATCAGGCAGTCTGCTGGATTCAGGCAAATTTTTTTCTGTCGCCATCTTGCACTGAAGCCGTACGAGAGACTCCGAGAAATCCCCAGCCCAACGGGGGATAGCACTGTTTTGGAGTTTCCGGATGAAAACTTGCTAACGGAGGTACGATTTTGGGAAGAAATAAAGCCGTGTTCCTTGACCGGGACGGGGTTATCAATGTCGAAAAGGGCTATCTGCACCAGGTGGCGGACTTCGAATTTCTGCCGGGAGTTCCCCAGGCCTTGCGTCTGCTGAAGGAGGCCGGTTTTCTTCTCATTGTGGTCACAAACCAGTCCGGCGTAGCTCGCGGGTATTACTCTCTGGAGGCCGTCGACAAACTTCATCAACATCTCCAGCATGAATTGCTGGCCCATGGGGTCGCAATTGATGGCTTCTATATCTGTCCCCATCATCCTGATCATGGGTTAGGAGAGTATACGGTAGACTGTTCGTGTCGCAAGCCGCTGCCCGGCATGCTGGAGCAGGCGGTGTCTGATTTTTCTCTTGATCCTGCCGGGTCCTACCTTGTCGGCGACAAGCTGAGCGATACGACAGCCGGACGTGCTGTCGGCTGCCGCTGCTTTCTGGTGAGGACGGGGTACGGCGGCAAGTCGTCTGAGCCGGTTCCGGAGGATGTGACGATTGTTGACGACCTCCTGGCCGCTGCCGGGGCGATTATCAGAGAGGATTTGCAGCGGTGATGATTTGCGTGGATAATTGTTTGACGGGTTTTCTTTCCCTGTGATAATAATCAAGCAGAGCTTTGCGATTTTAGCGAAATACGAATACACTGAAGGATCTACTCGATTATGGCGATTCAAAAAGGAATTATTCTCGCAGGAGGGGCCGGCAGCCGGCTCTATCCACTAACCCTCGTTGCCAGCAAACAGCTGCAGCCGGTCTATGACAAGCCGATGATTTATTACCCCCTGGCGACGCTGATGATGGCGGGACTTCGGGATATCCTGATCATCTCGACTCCCCATGACACCCCCCGCTTCCAGGCGCTGCTCGGAGACGGTTCCCGGTGGGGAATCAGCATCAGCTACAAGGTTCAGCCGGAGCCGAAAGGGATTGCTCAGGCCTTCCTTGTCGGCGAAGATTTTATCGGCGATGATTCAGTCTGCCTGATCCTCGGCGACAACATCTTCTACGGCAAGATGGGGCTAGACAAGGCCATGGCGGACTTCGAAAGTGGAGCGAAGATTTTCGGCTACTATGTCCACGATCCCGAACGGTACGGAGTGGTCGAATTCGACGAGAGCGGGCAGGCAATCGGTATTGAAGAGAAACCGGCGAATCCCAAGACCCATTATGCCGTGCCGGGTCTGTACCTATACGATAACAAGGTGGTGGAAATAACCAAGACAATGCATCCTTCCGCCCGCGGCGAACTGGAGATTACCGACCTGAATCTCGAATATCTGCGACGTGGCGAGTTGCGGGTCGAGAGATTGGGGAGAGGGATTGCCTGGCTCGATACCGGCACACACCAGAGTCTCCTCGAGGCCAGCCATTTCATCGGTACCCTCGAGGCACGACAGGGACTGAAGATTGCCTGTCTGGAAGAAATTTCCTTCCGGCGAGGCTTTATCAATGCAGACGGTATGAAAAAGGCAATTGCCGAGACACCGAAGTCAGGGTATCGTGACTATCTTTCCCGTGTCTTAGCGGAAATTTCGCACAAGGAGTTGTAAGATGACGGAAAAGACACGTACCTATAAACCGGGTAAAATTCATGATGTGGTGGTGCGGCCACTTACGAAGTTTCTAGATGACCGGGGGTGGCTTTCGGAACTGTTCCGGCTCGACGAGCTTGATGGCCTGATGACGCCGGCGATGTCCTACCTTTCCATGACAAAGCCGGGCGTTGCCCGTGGCCCCCATGAGCATGTGGATCAGACTGATTATTTCTGTTTTCTTGGACCGTCGAATTTTAAAATCTATCTCTGGGATGCACGGCCTGATTCGCCGACCTTCGGTATCGGTCAAAGTTTTTATGCCGGACTCGATGCTCCCCGGATGGTGATTGTTCCGCCGGGAGTTGTGCATGCCTACAAGAATGTCGGTATTGAAAACGGTTTGGTGTTCAACGCCCCTGACAGGCTCTACGCCGGCGAAGGAAAGAAGAGCCCCGTTGATGAAGTTCGTCACGAAGAAGTCGAAGATTCACCATTCCTTCTTGACTGATTAGAATAATTCTCGAAAGTTTTAACGGAAAGCAGGGGAGGAGATGAGTCTCCTCCCTTCGCAGTTTTGGGACAATGCTCAATTTTATAGGAAAACACAGTGTCCGTGTCATGGCTGGTATTGCCCTTCTGGCCGCTCTCCTGTTCTATTCTCTCCACCTGCGCCAGAAGGAGAATACGAACGCCTTCGAACGGACCATTCTTACGATATCCGCCCCAGTTGGCGGAATTGTTTTTCGGGTCAACGGTTTTTTCGCGGGGATCTGGGATAATTATATTTCCCTGGTCGACGTTCGAAAGGAAAACGATCGGTTGCGTAAATCGGTAAAGCAGCTGAATGCACAGGTGATCCAGAATAATGAAGCTGTTCTGGCCAATGAACGCCTGCAGAAGTTGCTGGATCTGCGGAATGCCTTGCGTGTGCCCTCCGTTGCGGCCAGAGTCATTGGAGAGGATGTCACTCCCTGGTTCAGGACCGTCGTGATTGATCGGGGTTCCGTTGACGGAGTGCGGGAAGGCATGCCGGTGGTTGCTTCGGCCGGGGTGGTCGGTCGTGTTGTCCGCGTGGCTTCCACAAGTTCCCGACTGCTGCTGTTGACGGATAATGCCAGCGCGATTGCCGCCACCGTGCAACGTTCCCGTGCCCGAGGGGTGGTGAAGGGGAAAAGCGGCCAGCTCTGTTCCCTGGAATTTTCTCAACGGGGGGAAGACGTAAAAGTGGGGGATGTTATCGTTACCTCCGGCATCGGGGGGGTGTTTCCTAATGCTCTTCCGTTAGGAGAAGTTACCATGGTGAAGAAGGGTGAATACGGAATCTTTCAAACTGTGGAGTTGAGGCCATTCGTTTCCATGTCACGTCTCGAAGAAGTTCTGGTTTTACTTCAATAGCCGGTTACTTTCATGTCGTTGGCGTGAAATGCCATGAACAGTTCAGCTCAGGTGCCGTATCAGGGCTCGCTGTCTGAGTATCCTCGGTCAGGTTACCGTGAGAAATCAGCGCAACAATCAGTTTGAACGGGTTTTCCCCCTAAGGTTATGCTTATCAAGTATCTCAATATTCTCGTACTCGTCATCATCGGGGTCATTTTTCAGGTAAACATCTTCCCCGTTTACCTGGCAGATCCCTTCAAGCCGAACGTACTTCTTATTTTCGTCGTCTACTTCGGTTTTCGCTCCGGCTTCCGCTTTGGGGCGCCTTGCTCCTTTTTGCTCGGACTTATCCAGGATTCTTTCAGTGGGATTTATTTCGGTCTGAATGCATTCTCCTACCTGCTGATTTTCACCCTCTTTCATGAGGCGTCTGCCCGGCTGTACACGGGAAGTCGAGCCCTGTTGGTTCTTGGTACTGTACTGGCTGTTGTTCTGAATGCCGGAATCCAATTTCTACTACTGCTTCTGTCTTCTTCTGAAGGAGCATTTTCCTCGATTTTAGGCGCAATTTTTCCCCAAGGGCTTGCAACAGCTCTTGTTTCCGTATGTGTTGCTGTCCTTTTTTCACATGCAGGCAGGGAGGAGTTTCCATGAAAAATCAACGCTTCATTCGTGAGGTACGAGATCCCTCCCGGCGCCTGCTCTTCCTGACTATCGGTGTTTCGATACTGTTTTTTGTGCTGTTGATGCGTCTCTGGTATCTACAGATCGTAAAAGCCGAGGAATTTCAGAATCTCTCTGAAAACAACCGCCTACGTCTTGCACCTGTCGCCGCTTCACGGGGAACGATTCTCGACCGGAACGGGGAAATCCTGGTGGATAACCTTCCCTCTTTCAGTATTACCGTGATTCCCCAGGAAGTCACCGACAAGGATGGTCTATTGAAGAGTTTGTCCAGGCTTGTGGGGATGGATGAAGCCGAATTGGCCGAGAAATGGCTGAAGGGAAGTAAAAGGAGCCGTTACCAGCCCATCATATTGGCGTCAAACATTACCCGCGACCAGCTGGAAATTCTGGAGGAGAACCGGCTTTCCCTTCCCGGGCTTGATGTTGCAATGCATCCGATTCGGGCTTATGCCCATGGTCTCCTCGGGGCACATCTGTTCGGACACCTTGGTGAAATTTCTGAACAGGAAATGGGGAATGTCCGCTTCAAAGGGTATAATCCCGGCGATTATGTTGGAAAGAGCGGCATTGAACGGAATTGGGAAAAGGAATTGCACGGCATTAACGGCGGACGCCAGATCGAAGTTGATGCCATGGGAAGATTTCTGCGGACCGTCAGTGAGCGGAGCCCGATAACGGGCAACAGCCTTGTCCTTACCATTGATCTCAAGCTGCAGAAAGCGGCCGAGGCGGCCTTCGGGGAGCAGGCCGGTGCTGCAGTCGCACTGGATGTGAATAGCGGCGAGGTGCTTGCTTTTGTCAGCAACCCTTCTTTCGACCCTGCGCTTTTTGCCGGGAGACTTCCTGCGGAAACCTGGAATCGCTACCTGACTGACAAGCGCCATCCCCTCGAAAACAAGGCCCTGAAAGGGCAATACCCTCCCGGCTCGACCTTCAAAATCATTACGGCACTTGCCGGTCTGGAAGAGGGTCTGGTCGACGAGGACACCACTGTTACCTGTACGGGTTCCTACAAGTTCGGTAACAGGTCCTACGGTTGCTGGAACAGGAAAGGTCATGGGACGGTAAACCTGAGAAAGGCTCTTCGTGAGTCATGCGATGTTTACTTCTATCGTCTGGGTGAAAGGCTCGGTGTGGACAAGCTGGCATTCTATGCCACGAAGTTCGGCCTTGGCAAACCCCTCGGCATAGGTCTGGAGAATGAAAAAGCGGGGCTTATGCCCACGAAGGCATGGAAAGAGGAAAAATACGGGAAAAAGTGGCTTAGTGGCGAGACCCTTTCCGTGGCCATCGGACAGGGGTATGTTTTGACAACTCCCCTGCAGCTCGCGGCCATGACCGCCGTGGTTGCCACTGAGGGAACGGTCTACGCTCCCCACCTGGTGAAGAGAGTCGTAAGTCCGGAGGGGACAGTCTTGCAGGAATTCCATCCTGCCGTTGTCAGGAGGGAGTCTCTCCGGAAAGAAACCTGGCGTGCTGTCAAGGAGGGACTCTTTGCCGTTGTCAACGAACGCGGCGGCACCGGCGCGTTTGCCCGACTTTACGAGGTGAAGGTGGCCGGTAAAACCGGTACCTCCCAGGTCGTAAAGCTCAGCAACCGACGGGGACAAATTCCTTACCAGTATCGTGACCATGCACTCTTCGTGGCTTTTGCACCCTATGATAAACCGGAAATTGCCGTTGCCGTTGTTGTGGAACATGGTGAGCATGGCGGCTCTGCCGCCGCACCTATTGCGGGTAAAATCTTGCGCACCTACTTCGAGGGAACAGGGGTGATAAAGAAGCCGGTAATTCAGAAAACCTATTCCTCCGCGACGCCACGGGAGATCTCCAAGAAGACCGAAACCGATACCCTGGTTCCAGAGGAGCAGAACGCAGAGGAGCAGAACGGCTATGATTGATCGAAGACTCTTTACCAATTTCGATTGGGGGTTACTCTTTCTGGTTTTAATAATTGCCGGGATCGGTGTGGTGAATATTGCCAGCGCAACGGCATCCTATTCCATGCAGGATACCTCCTATGCCATCAGACAGGTCTACTGGATCCTTATCGGTTTGTTCATTGTCATTCAGGTCTGCAGTATCGATTATCATCTCTTCGCGGATGTGGCCTACTGGTTTTACGGGGTCTTGACGGTTCTCCTGCTGGTGGTGCTTTTTGTGGGGAAAACCACCATGGGGGCAACCCGCTGGCTGAATCTGGGGTTGTTCAGTTTTCAGCCGTCGGAATTGATGAAGATCGTCATAATTATGGTCGTTGCCCACTACCTGGCGAATTTTACCGCACCGGGCAGGCTGACTCTCAAGGATCTCGTTAATCCCTTTCTTCTTCTGGGCGTTCCGGCCATTCTCATCATGAAGCAGCCCGACCTCGGCACCGCGACCCTCGTGGTACTTATTGCCTTGTCCATGATTCTCTACGCGGGAATTCGCCTGCGGGCGATCGTAACCCTTTTGCTGGCAGCGCTTCCTACGGTTTTCCTCGGCTGGCATTTCTACCTGCGGGACTATCAGAAAGAACGGGTACTGAATTTCCTCTCCCCCGAGAGGGACCCGCTAGGAAGTGGCTATCACATCATTCAGAGCAAGATTGCCGTCGGTTCAGGAGGATTGATCGGTAAAGGCTTCATGCAGGGAACGCAGACTCAACTCCGTTTTCTTCCCGAACAGCACACGGATTTTGCCTTTTCCGTTTTTTCCGAGGAGTGGGGTTTTGCCGGATGCCTGGTCATGCTGCTTCTCTACCTGGCCCTGGTCCTCTGGGGCCTCAACATCGCCCGCAGATGCAACGACCACTTCGGCAGCCTTCTGGCGGTGGGAGTGTCGGCCATGCTTTTCTGGCATATAATTATCAATATCGGGATGGTGATCGGACTCTTTCCGGTGGTCGGTGTGCCGCTGCCGTTGTTTTCCTATGGTGGGACATCCATGATTACCACCATGGTAGGTCTTGGTATACTCTTGAACATCCGGATGCGAAGGTTCATGTTCTGAGAATCGAAAGGGCGGCAAAGCGGCAGCAGATGAGAATGGATGGTGCAAAGACTTCTTGTGGGGAGCGTCCCGGGGATCCCCCGCTGATTGCTCCCTTATTTTTTGCTGTTTCTATCTGCTGAAGTTTCAGGGGGTACCGGGATTTCAGTCGTTGGCCACTTTGCTGCAGGGTGGTGAACAAACGTCTCCCGAATGAAAAAACTGCAGGTGCAGGCAAGGATTCCGCAGAGAAAGAGCATGAAAAAGGCTTCGGCGTAGCCTGTGGTGGTGAAAGCATCCGACACCCGACCATTTTGTTCCAGAATCACTCCCAGTATCGGCTGCAATACGGCGCCGCCGGCAAAAGGAAACAGGTTGACGAGACCGGTGGCGGTGCCGGCAATCTGCAGCGGAAACAATTCCTTGACGGCCGTGAAGGCAATGACAACGGCGGAACCGGTTGTTGCGCCAAAACCGAAGCTGATCAAGTAGAGGGCCGG
>Ga0351902_1043_pt1 | contig 33956 bp, 33 predicted proteins | sample BONcelHT113001D5_FD_205828 | JGI IMG/M metagenome (GOLD analysis project Ga0351902, IMG submission 205828) | Enriched cells from coal bed in the Powder River Basin, Montana, United States - BONCAT cells T11 rep1 HSBNCT.T11.300.1.D5 ...
AAACTGCATCATCACAGCCAACACGCTCAACGCTTGTTTGCCACTTGCATCCTGTATATAAGTATATCCTGCCTCTCCCCCACGAATTTCCTCCAGCATCCCGGTAATTTCCGCTGCTTTTGACGTAATTGCTCTCCAAATGTCACCGTTCGTTTTTTTGTTTTCAGCATAGAGTCGATGCAAAATCCCGGTGAAAACGTCTCTAGCTGCATTATTCCAAAACGGGTCTTGATTAGAATTAGATGATTCGGGGATCAGCGATGCAGCAATAGTTTGAATATTAAGCACTGTCTTGATCTCGTTAAACACACTCCATCCGACCGTCCGCTCATCGAGCGGATTAAAAATGAAATCTCTACCTGGTTGATAAAATTTTGATACCATGTCACCTTTTTTGTCCAAAATGACCAGTTTTGAACCTTGGATTGCAAGTGCATCTGTTATCATCCGGTATATGAGTTGAGTTTTACCAACGCCCGGTGTGCCAAAAATGCTCCCATGCCGAATTTCTGCTTCAACAGGCAAAACTAGAGTCCCGATATGGAATCTCTGTTGCCAGCCTATGGATTCAATCATCGAGTTCAATTGCGGAGCTTCGACCAGCTGCGCTCCTCGTATAAATGTTTTTTCCTCCAATTTATCAGCACGCTGACGAAGAATCCGATAAGTATAGGGCAAACTAAAATACACTCCGCAACTGAGCAAAAACGCTAACCCGAATTTGATTTTTGCACCCGAAACGACACCGGCAATTTTGTGAGAGTGCGTAAGAGATTCTGCACTGACCCCCTCGAAAATTTTCCCGCCGATTGATACATCGAACGAAGGGTTTGTCTTGAGCAGTTGCGCTGCACTCGCCAGCGCATACTGCCGAGCGACGCCACGCTGCTCACCCGACATTGTGATCAAACACATGATAGATATGATGATCATCTGCGCCGACAATAGGACTCCAAGGACATATACGGCCGATTTAAGACTCATCATCCCTTCGTTAAAAAGCGTCTCAGTTACGATGTATATTTTATTTTTTTTCATTCTTAACCTCGCCTGCGGCCGCTAATTTTGAAATACACTGGGCCACCCATCTTCTCAACCTTATCCAACAACTAGGGGTCAGTTCACAGCTATCACGTAGGCATCCGATATCCTGTGCAGATAACCGCTCCCAGCTGCGGAACTTTAAAGAAAGACCAACAATCGTCGGGCGTAGCTGACACGTGCGAATTTCATCAAAGACAAACAGGGTCCGGCGGGGACGCTCGTCAACAAGGTCGAGAAATTTATTGGAGAGCAGGTCAATAAACATTCTCGAGATCAGTTCCATAGATTTTTTGACCCCATCGTAAGATGTCAGGAATTTAATTCCACCCTCCGGATCCCGGACCATTTCGGCTTCGTAAGTTGTAACAAACACAATCCCGCCCTCTGGCCTCCTAAGCCATTCTTCGATCGAAAAATCTCCATCAGCGGTTTTGAGTAAATCAAACCCGCGAGTTCGAAACATCAGTTCACTGAGAACAATCAGTTCTTCCTCCCGCTCAATGAATCCGCTGCCCATGCTTTTAAGCATCCCGTTAATTTGAGACGGCAGAGATGCGATCGCTTCACAAATATCGCTGTTTGATTTTTTGTTTTCAGCGTAGAGCTGATACAGAATCTCTGTAAAAACGTCTCTTGCAAAATTCTGGTAATAGCCACATGATTCCGGAAAAATCGACTCTGCAATCTTTGGAATACTGAGTACGCTATCAACCTCATTTAATACACTCCATCCGACCGATCGCTCATCCAGCGCATTAAAATTAATATCTCGACCCGGTTGATAAAATCGACTTACCATGTCGCCATATTGATCCATAATCACCAGTTTTGCCCCTGGGATTGCTAATGCATCGTTGATAATCTGATCTGTTACAATGTCATTTACGACGTATATTTTATTTTTTTCCATTCTCAACCCCGCCTGCGGCCGTGGCCGCTTCTTCCGTTTTCAACTTCTCGACCCATTCATTATATTTCCGATCGACCGCCTCTTTTACTGCCGGTGAACCGGATAAAAGAGAGTCGAGCGCCATCCTCGTGTACACAGTATTTAGATGCAGTTTTTTAATTCTGTCGTTCTCAATCCTCGAAATTGCCTCCGCCAGCTGATAGACGATCGTGTTGCTCTGACTCATGCTCTCGAGCACTTGATGTATGTCCTGAAGCACGTCTACGATGTTAATGTTGTGATTTTCCTCCATGAGATTTTTTGCGATAACGTCTCTCACCCAATCTGATTTTGAGATATTTGATGCCGCCGCACTTGCTATCACTGCATCACTCAAATCGTCAGGTAGTCTTACTGTTATGTGTCCCATAATTTCCTCCTCCGCTTCTACTGTTGCTGTTTTTATTTACCGAGCAGCCTCACCCCCTTCGTCGTCCAGAATTTTAGAAACCTCAATTTTGAATCTTTCCAAATCAAAATTTCTGAATTCAGTTCTTGAATGTTCCGCGATCATTTTGCCGATTTTGATGTGCGCCTGCTCCTCCAATTTTTCCGCTTTTTCCAGCAGCTTCCTTGCCTGCTCGCGAATATCTTTGATGCCTTTAGCCATGTGTTCTACCTCCGTTTATTTTTTCGAGATTGTCGTCAATCTCACGGATGTATATACCCGCCCGACCATCAAACATCGCCCCCCGTTTTTCAAAAAAACTCATCACGGCGAATATTTATCTGTGTCCACACTGCAACCTGCCGTTTTGTTTCGGTTTTATATGCTTTGCTGCCTGTTCGTGTAACACAAACGTGTTACACGGAAGGTGCAGGTTTTATTCTGCTTTTTCTTTTAGAATTTGGTTTTTGTTGTACTTTTTCGACCCGCAGGGTTGCGTTTGGTGTACTTAAAATCCTGAGCGACCTACTCCATAAAAATCTCTGACGCAATTCCTTTTTTACTAATCCATTACAACTCCTGACCACTCCTGCCGAACGAAGTGAGGCGGGAGTTTTTCACAAAAAAAACCCCGATTTCTCTCGGGGCTTTTTTTGTGAAACAGGTTGTTTGCTACAATCTATTTTCCCCCTCTGCTTTTCTCACCACGCTCCATTTGAATTGGTGATTTTTTATTCGTTACTGCTTGAGAGTCCATTTTTTTTTGAAATTTGCCCGCTTGAAATTTGGATACTACATCAATATTTTTTTGAGCCAGATCTCGTAATCCATCTCGTATATTATTGATTTGATTTTTTTTGTTTGTATCAATTTTATTTTTGCCTACATTGCCTAAATTTTTTTGAGTATTTGTTGCCCCCCCATACATTGACAACTGTTCTATTTCCGAGCCAGTTCTCACTACGCCATCTTTGCAACTAACCATTTTCGTGTTGTTGTCATTGCCAACAATTATATCTCTGTCTAACGTTTTAATTTTTGTCCCACAACCTCCTCCCCCAAAATTTTCTACCTGTTTTGATGTCACGCTGAAACCATCACCGGCTAAATCTGCATGCAAATCTTGAATCTGTTTCGACATATCGGCCTACCTCCCGTCCAAACATTTCTCATTTTTTTTCGACTTAATTTTATTTTTGCCGTCAACATGACGGTCTACTGATTTCTGAACATTTTCATTCTGCGACATTTGATTTTGTGGTTTCCTTTGTATTTGTTTTGCCAGTTTTTGCAAACCATCTCTAATGACTGACACGGCAGCAGACGTTGCTTGCTGATTTTTTTCGCTTCGCTTCTGTGGCTGCTGCTGAGCGGCAACCTGTTTATCGAGTTGCCCAGGTTTTGCTTCGACAACTTTGTCAATTTTCTCGACGATCTTGTCTGCAACCCGAAATACGACATTCGTTTTTTCCGGCTTTGAAGCATGCCCAGGGCGAGTAGCAGATTTTGATTTTGCCGCTTCCGCTCTCGCCTTATCCGCTGCATTTTTAGCCTTGACGATCGTTTCAAAGATTTTCTGTCCGACTGATTTTTTCACGTATGTTTTCGTTTCAGATTTTTCGATGACGAGTTCCTTTTTGCCGGTAAAAAAATCTTTTTTGAAATACCCGCTCCACTTCGTTTTAGTGACTCGTCCGTCTGAATGTTTTGTCACTGTCGTGCCGGACACATGATTTAAAATCGTTCTCGACTTCGTGATTTTTTCAGAGCCCTTGTCCGGGCCTGATTTGACTTTTTCCCGCGAATATTTTTCGGAGTACAGCTCCAAACCGGCGACCCGGTAGCCCGCCCCCTTTGATTCAACTTTGACCTTCGTTCCGTCCTTCCGTTTAAATTCCTGAGTCTGGCGGTAGATAGATCCGTCCCGTTCGGTTCTGGTTTTGATCTGCAATCCCTTGTTCTCGCCGCTCCGGACCGTCTCCATCCGGCGGGTCACACGTGACCCGCCCAGCGAGCGGGAAACCGACGTGCTTGATGTCGAGATTGCCCCGTCCCGCTCGTTACGATGGAGACCAAAACCGAATGCGTTGCGCTTGTCACCGTACGATTGGCCTTTCTCCGTCATCGACAAAAAACCGTTTGTGCGAACGCCACGAAAATTGATGCCTTCGCGAAAAATCTCGCCTGCTGACCTTTCAGCTTTATCGGCCCCACCATTCACTTTCTCTGCACCCGTTAAACCCTTCTGAGACGATTTCTCAACGTCGGATTTTTTTAAATTCGGAGAGGCGGCCTGCATTTTTTCCGTTTCTCTCGCCATTTCCTTTTGATGCTCTTTCGTCTCCTCTCTCGACTCAACTTGTTTCGCCCGGCTCGCCGCAGCCCTCTCATTGTGAGCCTGAGTTTTGTCGGATTTTTCGTACGCGTTGTGCGTCGATTCCTTGTCCTTTTCGACGCGTATTTGCTGCCGGAATCTCTCCAGATTGTTTGTAAACAGATCGATGTGATCTGTGCCGCGAGTGAACGCAACGTTTGCAGAATTGTATGCAGATTTCGAATATTGCCGAGCTTTCTCTCCAAGTTCGCGCGCGTCGGCCGGCTCAATAGATTTCGCCTGGTCAATCCGTTTCTCAATGTCAGCAAGGCGCTCAAGCGCCATTTTTTTGTAACCTTCTTCTTTGAGAGGATGGACATTACCCAACAACTCTGCCGCTTTCGGATTTGAAATGCCGGTCATCCATGCGCCGGATTCCTTGTTGAACCACATTCCGGCTTCCCGCATTTCCCTCCGAACCTCTGCGTCTTTTACGACTGCAAAACCGTCAGCAAAATCGATTTTTGCAACTTTCGACAGCTCTTCATTTTTTCCATGACCGCCGATGTTTGCGACATCGACTGAAACAACCGCTTTATGCCCTTTGATATCCGTTGATTTCGACCATCCCGCTTCATTATCTGACAATGACGTATTAAATTTATCGTACGTCTCATGAGTCATTTTCGTGCCCAGGGCGGCTTCCATGTCAGACCGCGTATTGCTCAAACCATTAGGTTCTACAAAAGCAAAATAAGCGGTGTTCTTAACCGTCGCCCCCTGTGATTTTTCCGTTGTGACGGCGTAGCCGTGGTCAATGTAGCAGTAGTTTTTAAGACCTCCCTGTGCCTTCGATGCTTCCGACAATCTAAAAATGACTGCTGAGCCGTCATCTTTTTTGATCGTGCATTTATCCCCATCGATGTTTTCGATTTTCCCACGGTCGCCGTTCATGACTTTCAAAGCTTTGTCATTTTTCAAAAACACAACGTCGTCGCCTTTCGAAAAACTTCGCGTTTCCCGGTCGTAGACATTGATTTTGTTCCAGTCGTCGCGGAGATCGTGATTTTCCGCGAACGACTTTTCGCCTTCACCATACTGCACAGTCACCGTGTTTTTTTCGCGGTCGATTGCAGTGATTTCCCCTTTGCTCCCCGGCCGGATCCCGCTGCCATCGTCTTTGATTGTTTTCCCACGTTCATCCCGCGTACCCGAGTAAAATGCGACCTGGCCAACTTTGAGATTGTCAGCTGCAATCATTTTTGTTCCAGTTATTCCGCCGGCCGTCAGAATTCGGTGTTCCTCCCCTTTTTCTATCTTCCCGGTTTCCACCAGCTGGTCACGAATTTTCGAATTCAACTCTTTTCGATCAGCATTGAGAGCTGTCACGATAAACCCCGATTCGTTTTTATCGTTCCACTCCCGGAACCGGGTAACCGCGGCAGCCATGAGTTTCTCTCGATCAGAATTTGTATGCACGCGACCGGCCGATGCCAGCGTATCGAGAGCGTGATCGGTGCGGTCCTCAAGTTTCGTGTTCATAACCGTTGCGACTTGGTGCGCGTAGCTGCCCGATTTCTGTCGCACTATGTCAGTGAGCTCGACTTTGTCGGTTCCAGTGAGACGCTGAATCTCAGCGAATTCTTTTCCAGCTCCGATCGCAGTCATTTGTTTTGTGTCACCCGATTTTGTTATTTTTATACTGACACCCAGCTGCTCACGCCACTCCTGAGCACGATTCATTATCAAGTTGATATGTTGTGATGACGTCATCGATGCTTCGTCAATCAGTAATTCGAGATTTGCGCCTTTTGGCACGAGGATCTCACTCGATTTTTTCGATGCTGGAATATTGCCGTCGCTGCCGACATCGACTGCCCTAATCTCGCGATTAAGAAACGAGTCGATTGTCGAGGCCTCAACCCCTCTGTCTGCAATCTCAGCCGCCGCTTTGCCGGTGAACGCCACACCTACCGTGTAGTGCTGCGCCCGACCGAAAGGGGCCAGAATTTCGTCATTAAAGCCTTTGATCAACTCCCTCGATGTGGTTTTACCTACACCCGGGTCGCCCTGGGCGATCAGTACGTTGTCGCCGCCGCAAATTGCTTTCACAACGTATTCCCGCTGCCCGGCAGTAAATTTGTATTCGCCATCTGGACCTAATTTACCCTCAGAACGCCACTGAGCGGTTTTCTCCGCTTCGCGGCGGCCGAGGTAGGCTGACACCTCGTCGCGAGTTGCAACCGGCTTAAACTGCCCTTTCCCTTCCTTCACTCTCTCGATAATCGACGCTTCGATCCGTTGCATTCCTGTCGTCGTGAACATTTCGCGACTGTTACCCGATCGGTCCAGTTTTTTCGAGCCAAGAGCCACAAAATCTGCGTGATTGTCGAATGCCTTTGTCAGATCGGAAAGCGAGTGCTGACCGAATTCCATTTTGCAAGCGATGTCGAGTGCCTGTGCCCTGCCGAATGCAGATTCCTGTGAGTGCAGGACATCTGTAGACTGCGAGAGAGTATCTGCCGCCGTCGGCCGATCCGGCCCAACTATCCCCGCTTCTATTTGAGTTTTTTCGTGTGAGAGATTCTGCTGCCGGAGCGCTTCGACTTTTTCGACAACCCCCTCGATCGTCTCGCCTCTTGCAGCAAAATCCCTCTCCCACATTCCCCGGAGTTCGGCTTTGTCGAGATTGGGATCCTTGGCCTTGCGTGTGTCGAGCGTGGCTTTTTGCCGGATGTCAGTTTCTGACCAGGCCGCATATTCCGGCATCTGCCGCAGCTCTGAAAACCGTTGATCGATCTGCTCAGAACGTTTCGAAGCATCGTCGATAAGCTCTTTGGAAACACCTTTCACTTCCCAGAACGATTTTTCACGATCAGTTATCTCAATCTCGTACCCAGCATCTTTGTATATATGTGCCAGTTCGTTCCGATAGAGCCGGCCGAGCGCCTTAACGTCTTTGTTGAGCATGTCGTTATGCGTCGCTCGCCATTCGCCAGCCTGACGTTCTGTCATGTTGACGAAAAATGCATGAGTGTGCAGCTGAGGATCCAACTCACGACTTACGAAATGACCAAATTTAGCAATTACAAGATTCCCAGTTTCAACCGGCTTCGTCACTTTGTCAGTAGTCTGTCTCGCGTAGCTGTAGTTTTTTTCCATGTGCTCGAGCACGCGTGCCACTGCTGTATCGTGCATTTTTTTATGTTCAGAATTTCCGACTGCAAGCAGACTCACGGATTTCGGCGCAGAAAAAGTGAAATCCTGCCCTGCACGGTGCTCAAGACGATTGTTTTTGCCAGATTTTGATTCAATTAAAACCTCGCCGGTACGGGGATCCATTCCACAAGCTACTGCCATGAACTGTTCTCGATTAACATCGCCCGTCAATCCCAGCGCCTCAGCGCCTTTGCCCTGCCACTCACCTGGCTCTGCCAAATAATAGTCTTCTCTGCCAAAGTATGTACTGGCCCCGCCGGCCGTCATCGGCTTACTTACACTCAACATTAAATTTACCCCCTCAACTCTATGACCCGTCTCAGGACCCGTCCCAGGACCCGTCCCGGGATGGGTCCTGGCTGCCCCACCCACTTTCATTAGTTTTAAAAAACTCAACTTACAATCCCCCTCAACGCTATCTCAATCTCTGTTGCGCCCCAAGCGGCGACGACCATCGCCGCCGATGTAACCCCTACTCCATAAAAACAGAGCCAAAGAATCCGCGATATAACATATCCCAGCGACCTCTTTGGCTCTATATAGACCCTGACTCCTCGCCTCATTTGCCTGTTTTGCCGCCGCCTGCGTCGGCATTAGCGTCAGCTATAGCAGCATCGAAATCATCGTTGATCTGATCCATTTTTTTATCCAGATCGATCTTTTTTTTCGACTGTGCTTCGAGTTTCTCTGCCGCCGCCGTCTGCTGTTTGTCCCAAAACATCTTGTCCTCGTTTGACGCGGCAAACTCTTTTTGCATTTGAGACCATTGCTGGTCGAACTGCAGCATTTCTGTTTTCATTTCCATATCAGCCACGTTTTTATGCTGCACTGTCACATACAGAACAATTGCTGTAACCGGCGCTGCGACGATCACGATTTTGAATAGATTTGTCATTTTCTCCTCCGATTTTTAAGTCGCATGTTATTTCAAGTAGTTACGGCGTACACTCGCCGATCTTTCTGTTTTCAGTCACATCAAGCCGCTCGTTGATAAAATCTATTTGTTTTGCCATTTCCCGATTCCGTTTTGCCAGTTCAAGGACCATCTCGCTCAGCTCTGCTGTTTTGCCGCCAAAAAATTCCAGCATCGCAAAAACCATGTCTAAATCCGCTTCCGGGTCCGTGCTCCGTTTGATGTACGGTTTCACAAGCTCCAATTTCGCCATTTTTCAGTCTCCTCCTTTCAAATCTGAGTAATAATTTACGATTGTTTTTGAAGCGTCCTGCACTTCAGCACCGCCGCCATGCACCGGCAGCAAATCAGCCTGGTGAGGTTTTGCCGCCGCGTACACACGCCCGCTTGTCGCTGCCGGTTTCGCCACCTCTGCCGGCCTGGAAAACAGTTTTTTGAACCCCTCCCCAAAACCCTCTGTGTCGGTTTTTTGTATAAAATTAGGAGCATACATTATGCAAAATCCGAAAACCATTACGCCAGTAACTAGGAGTCGCAACATGTCCTATCTCCTATTAAGGGAACTTTTTGGCGACGAAAACGTGACCGCCAGCCAAATCACATAAACGATTCCTGGAATTGCGAGAGTTGCGTTATCCATCTTAAAACCTCCTGTTGTCTGTATATACCCGCGAGCAACCCAAACATCGCCCCCCAGATCCCAGCTCACTAAAATCCGAATGCCAGTTGTTGAGGCAATTTTCGAGTCGATTTCCTCCTCACCTTGCCTTTTTTGACAAGATATAATGCTGTGCATTCATCTGCTGACATCCCCCTGTCGATCGCTATTTTTACGCAGTTCAGTCGTTTGTTAAAACTGTTATACCCCATACCAATCAGCTTCGCCGCTGCAGCCTGCGAGTACCCTTTTGCAACGAGTCCAAGCGCTACGAGAAAATTATCCGGAACGCCCAGGCGCTTGATGCGCTCGAGAGTTTGATCCGCTGCCTCCGCTCGCTGAACCTGCTCATCTGCATCGTAATCATCAATCACGTCATGTCCTGTCTGCTCACACAGCTGATTCAGCGATACGTGATACAAGCGCTCGTCGCTGTTGTCAGAGCATTTGATTGAGTTAGCCCTGGCGTGAGTTCTCGCCGCTTTTTTAGCGCAGTTATAAGCAAGATTTTTTGCCTGTGAGCGCTGGCATTTGCCGTCCCGACTCACTGCGTCGAACCGTTCAACAAACATCTCCATCGCTGCCGCGGAGATGTCGTCGGCCATCCAAGGCCACCGACGCCGGCAATATTTTTTGATCTCTGCGTCCAGCCCGAGCCATATTTTCCATGTTTCTGCAAGTTGCTCCGGAGTTTTAGTTTTTTTGTTTTTGTTGATATCGATAATGTTTCCCATGTGTATGTCCTCCCCGGCTTAAAACTGTTGTGCGACTGCATAAGTTGCTTGGCAGAGTTTGATTTGTCCCGTGGTTACCCTCTGAGCCAGCCCCCGGCAATAGTCGATATCCTCGCCCCTGAGCGGTGTCTTTGGCCGCCTGGTGAGCAAGTACCGCAATATCACGACGTAGTTGTTGTTCATGTTTTTACCCTCCTACCCTAGTAATGTTGGGGAGTCAGACACTTTTGAAGCTAAATCAATTATTTTTATAATTTCTTTTGTTACCTGACTTGGGTAACAAATAGTTCAAAAAAATATCTGCAAATGGCATACTCTGTTACCTGTTTTGGGTAACTCGATTTTTTTAAAAAAAGCTGTCAAAGCTTTAGTCCGTCTCCAGTACGTTAATCATTTATTTATGTCGGTAAATGTTACTCCAAATATTTTTTCTATCAGTTCCCGGACCTCGGCAGCTTTGCCAGTCAATCCCTTGATCCTGTTGCTTCCACCGTAGATGAGGTGTGACGCATAACTATACTCAATGTCGTTTTCCCTGCACCAAGCCGCGAACGATAGTCCCATTTCCGCAAGTTTGATCCGGATCCGCTTGATGCGCTCGATCTGTTCCGGAGTCCGTGGGGTCAGCTGACGTTTGGGTTTTTCACTATTTTTGGGTTCACTCTGCTCGCTCATGTTACCCAATCTACGATAGCAGCGGGCCAAAGTCAACGGCGGCATGCAACTAGGCCCTGCGGATTTTTTCCTTCGCTGCCTCCAGCGTGAGTCGGCCAGTAGTGACATCAGCTGCGAGCATTCTAGCATACGAAGTGACCCGGAGATTAAGTCCTTCGCTGCCCCATCCGCCGAAACTCGAGTAATAATTGCAAAGTTGATAATATGCCTGCGTCTGGTTTATTACTGATTTAGTTCTCAAGTTGAGCCTCCTCATTATTTACAAGCAATGGTTTTACCGACGTGTTGAAATGCTAGATGTTTATACTGACGCCTGTTCCGGTTTCCGGCCGATCCTACCTTCGGCCACGAGTGTCGCTAACCATAGCTCTCTAATACCCGGGTTATTTCCTGGAATCGGTATAATCTTATTTACCGATATCATGTGCTCTAATTCAGATTCGCAATCAATTCGGATAGACTCTGGTAATGAGCGCCACACCTCCAAGCGTTTTTGCCGATCCGCTGCCTCGGCAGCCTGTTGCTCCTCTGTTTTTGCATTTACTGCCTTTACTGATTCTCTGGTTTTTTCGGCTACCTCTTGCAGCTGTATCGATTTTGACCGCTCCTCTGCTGCATAATCCTCAGCAATTGCCCTGCAAATAAAACCTCCCAACGATTGCTGCCGGCCGGTTTTACCGTTTTTGGCCTTGTGGTTCTTAATAGCGTAGTTGATATTTGATTCGCAGATGATGTATCCGTCTGGTTTACCCAGCGCTTGCCGTATTTCTGTTTTTATCGCTGCTGACATCACCGACGCCGGAATAATAGCAACGAGTTTCTCAATTTCCGAATTAACAACAACATCCGATACTATGTTGTTGTTCTCTGAGGTAGTCTCTGTTGATAGTCTATGGTATAGGTCCTGCGGATTTACAGATTCAGTTATGCAATCTCGCAAATTCGATTCTGCATTTTTGCAGCCTCCATTCTGCATTTTTGCAGAATGAGTAATTTCAATATGTTGCGCTCTTTTTTTTAAGATAAGTTCTCTGATTAGCGGATAATTGAGGCTGTACCAGATTGTTTTATCATATTTGTAAGCATTCAGTTTTTGTGTCGCAAAAACCAAATTTCGTGACCTGAGCGACCGGGTGATGCGACCAATTTTGTCTGCGTTCCAAAATGGAAATTGTGCTCTCCACGATTCAGCTGAGTTATAAATCCAGGTTCTACCATCATGCTGGTGGGACGGAACTAGCTCGTATTTCAATTGCCAATAATGTAGTTGTTGCAGGAATATAGACTCATCCAGACCCACAATACATGCTAGCTCAGCATTAACCAGCATCGGAAATCGAGGATCGAAAATATCATCGTTCATTGCCACCTCAGCTCCAGACTTGTTATGCTTTACAATTTTCAACCCACTTCCTCACATCATCCACCCGGAATCGACGTAACCGCCCAAACTTATAGCTGGGCAGCTCTCCAGCCTCAGCCATCCGATAAAGAGTACCCGGTTTAATTGCGAGTTTTTCCGACAACGCTTTAATGTCGATATATTCCGCATTTCTCACATCCATGTTTGTCTCCCTCTCCTGCTTAGTTCATATGCTTGCATGTCTCTATTTACTAAATTGAGTAAATTAAGTCAAGAAAAATATACCACTCAATTGATTAAATTTGCTATAAAATATATTTCATGGCCTTAAATAGAGCTGAGCGATTAAAAATATTGCGTATATTGAATGGTTACAGCGCAAAAGACCTGGCGTTAGCACTCAATATATCACCATCAACTGTCACGTTGTGGGAGCGGGAAGGCCCCAAAGGCCTTGTTCCGGGAGGGATGCTATTATCTCATTTGTCTGAGTTACTCGGTGTCTCTCCCGACTATCTACACGAAAATCCGTTAAATTTTCACGGGGTGAACAATTGCATTTGGAGGCCTGTCGCATCGCGTGCAGTCCAATTTCAACGAGCGATGTCTGCTGACATATTGTCACTGCTTCCGGAGCTTCTGTCAGAAAATGAAATTAATTTTGGAGATTTCGCACGCCTTGCGGATGGATATGCATATTTGCTCGGTCGTGACATATGTAAAAATAAAATTACACGTGATCACTTGCCTCCTGACAAGAAAACATATGCAATTCGAGAGGATCGTGAATTTACGTGTTTACTGCTCGCCAGTAATAACTTGGCAAACTGTCTCAATGAGGCATTGCAGAAAAATAAAAATATCGACTTTTTACCTGGGCAGAGTCTCCAGCACTATACTCTGGACACATTTGATCGTAAGGGTCTCCAAATATTGGCATCCGGCGGAAACTACGCGAAAATCGATTTTAGGCCTTTTACACATGCATTAGAAACGTCAACTCCCAGACATGGGAGTCAAGATTTGGTTATCAAAAAAACCAAATTACGGGAACGCGTTTTTAGCCTCATTCTTGCGCTAAATCACGATCGTTTGTCAGATGATACTGTTTCCGCAATTTCAGATTTATTTATGGATAAATTGGAGATGAGCGAAATATCTGAATTTGATTTAAGCTCTGAAATTTTTAAAATTTTGAACAAAAATGGCTAAACAAGACGGGATTTACAAAAGAGGGAAAACGTATTGGATCACGTTCACGGACGCGTCCGGCAAGAGGCGATGGGAGTCGTCCAAATCGCAGTATTATGCAGCTGCCGACAAACTCCTCGCAATCCGCAAAACCGAGACTGCGCAAGGTAAATTGCCCGAAATTCTCGCAAAGCGCGAAAAAACCTCGTTTGCGAAACTGGCCGAAAAATATACCGAGTATTGCTCCTACCAAAAAAACTCGAGAGACAAATCAAACATCGTAAATAATTTCCTTGTCCCCCATTTCACAACAAATGACGTCTCATCGATAAAACTCTCACACTTTGAGTCGTTTTACGCAAAACAGCTGGTCTCCGTCTCAGCAAGTACTGCAAATCGCCGGTTTGCCACGCTCAAAAATATGATTACGAAGGCAGTCGATTGGGGTTTTGCTACAGAAGAGACTCTCAAAGCTGTTCGCAAAGTAAAACTCCACTCGGAAAAAGAGACGTGGAGATTGAGATACCTCTCTCATGACGAAGCGACTGAATTGATCAATGCTTGCAGCGGAGACTTACGAGATATTGTAGTGATGGCGCTATCTACCGGAATGAGGAGAGGCGAGATTTTAGATCTGCAGTGGAATTACGTAAGACTGGATGTAGGTTTTATTTACGTCATTAAAAGCAAGGGGGCTGAGTCTAGGCAGGTACCAATCTCCCCAGACCTACTGGAAATGCTAACCAAGCGCAGCACAGGCATTGAAAACCAGGCAGAGTATGTTTTCCCTAGCCCCGTTTCGGGAGGACGTCGGGAATCTGTGCCCAGTGGATCGAGTACTGGATTCAGCACCGCTTGCAAAATGGCAGGTATCGAAAATTTTAGATTTCACGACTTGAGGCACACCTTCGCAAGCTGGCTAGTAATGGCGGGGGTGGATCTTACAACCGTCTCACGGCTAATGGGTCACAAGTCCATCGCCATGACACTTCGTTATTCTCATCTTGCTCCAGGTCATTTACATAGCGCCGTAAAAACAATACCGACATTTAACCCGCCATCTGAAATACCTAAATTTAGTTACTTGATAGAATGGTCGGAAACAGAAAACTCATACCTGGCCAAGTCCCCGCAATTTCCTCAGTTAATTTCACACGGGAAAACCCCTACCGACGCTCTGAAAGCGATGGAGCTGGCAGTAGTAGCCGAAGCCTCCGCACAAAAACTTATCGAAAACCAACGTGACAATTAACGTGACAATGCCAAAAACAAAATGGCCTACAGAGACTGTAAGCCATTGATTTAATTGGCGCGCTCGGAGAGATTCGAACTCCCGACCGACGGATTCGAAGTCCGTTGCTCTATCCAGCTGAGCTACGAGCGCGTAAGGGGACAGGACAAGAGGAATGTCTGCTATCGACCAGCACACTCTATCCCAAGAACGGAAAAGAAATCAAGTTCATTTTGCCCGACCTTGTGAACGGAAGACATTCTGCTATTCTTACCCCATGCTTTTGGAAATGCACACCCATACCGCGGAACATTCCCGCTGCAGTTCGATTCCCGCGGCGGCACTGGTTCGCCAGGTCTTTGCCAAAGGGTTGCAGGGAATCGTTTTTACCGATCATCATTACCTCTGGAGCGACAAGGAAATCCACCAGATCCGCCGTTCGGCGGAAGTTCCGAACCACTTTCTGATCTTTTCCGGACAGGAAGTTGCGACGCCGGAAGTAGGGGATGTTATCGTGTATGGAGCCGGCATGCCGTTTCCGCACGGCACCGCTCTCGAAGAGATACGGGAGAGTTTCCCCGAGGCGGCGCTGGTATGGGCGCACCCCTACCGCAAGGGGCGGCGGCCCGAGGATGCAGCGCTGCTGCTTCCCCTGCTGGACGGTATTGAGATCTTCAGCTCGAACCACTCGGTACGAGAAAACAGCCGGGCGCTCCGGGACTGGCATCGACTGCGATTCACCGCCATTGGCGGCACCGATACCCACGGAACCGGATATGCCGGCCTCTATCCGACCCTTTTCGACCATCCGCTCGGCAGCATGGCCGAGCTTGCCGCCGAGATCAGGAAGGGCCGCTGCCGACCGTTTCTGAAAGAGATCCCCCGCTCCGGAGCCGGTAGTCTGGTAACCGAAGTGACCATTGGCGCCAAGGGCTTCGACGAAGTTCGGGAACGGATCATCATCAGGAACATCTCCAGCAACCATAAATGGGCCGCGGCCGACCGTGCCTTTCACATTGCGGAACAGCTCTCCCGGCAGGGTTTTGCCTCCGGCCCCTATCGGGTTCCGGTGCCGATTGATCAGGACCACGACTCCATGACCCTGATCGAACAGGGCATCAGGGGCAAAAGCCTGTTCGACAAACTACTTTCCGCCTCGCGGGAAGACGGTCTGCGCTATGTCCGCATGGCAGCCCAGTGGCTGGCGAGACTACACGCCTGTCGCCTCTCGCTCACCCCCGCCGACGAGTTTCTGGCTCGTGAACCCGGCCGCCTGGAAAAATATCTGGAACGTTTTACCGCAATCAAACATCCCCAGGCCCGAAGAGCGGAAGAAATTCTTGCCGCCATCCACAGGGAAGAAAGAAGACGCTATGCGGACAACCCTGAATATCTTGTCCAGGGTCATGGCGACTTCCACCCGAAAAATATTCTGATTGGACAGGACATTCAAGAAAACCGCGATACTGTTTTCGTCGCTGCCATAGATTTCGATAGCTCATTATGTCTCCCTCCCGCCTTCGATGCCGGATGCTTTCTGGCCCAGTTCAGAAACCAGTTCTTTTCCCACCAGGATATTATCCGGGATTTCCCCGAAGAGCTTTTTCTCAAGGCATACCGCGAAGCTGCCGGGCAGACCGATGATGACTTTCTCGTGCAGGTGGAACTTTTCCGCGCCCGCACAAACATGAGCATTGCCGCATACCTCATCAAGGTCGGCCTTGGTGACAGTGACAATCTGTGGAGAGTTCTCCTTGAAGCGGAAAAGGCCCTGACAGGACACTGAGCAAAGCAAGCATGCCGTTTTTATGACCATTTTTTACTGGCAGAACCGCATTTTCCCGCTATACTAGAGGAGCAGCAACATACCTTAAGGAGGTCATTATTCATGATAAGCAAAAAAATGGTTCAGGCACTGAACAAACAGGTCAACAACGAGATCTATTCCGCATATCTCTACCTCTCCATGTCGTCGTACACCAACTTCATAGGACTAAAGGGCGCCGCAAACTGGTTCATGGTGCAATACCAGGAAGAAATGTTCCACGCCATGAAAATGTATGACTATGTCAACAGCCAGGGAAACCATGCCCAACTCGCGGCGATTTCCGCCCCCCCGGCTGAGTTCGGAACGCTTCTTTCCATGTTCGAGCAGACCCTGAAGCACGAGCAGTTCATCACCAACTGCATCAACGAACTGATGGATCTGGCCATCAAGGAAAAGGACCATGCCACACAGATATTTCTCCAGTGGTTCGTGACTGAACAGATTGAGGAAGAGGGCAACGACAACGATATCATCGCCAAACTGAAGCTGGTCGGCGACAGCCCGCAGGGACTTATGATGGTTGACAGGGATTTGGCGGCACGCGTCTACACTCCCCCGGCAACAACTGTCTAGGCTGGGACGTCTCGAAAAAAAGGATATTCCCATGAAAGTACGGCTCTGTGACAAAAACAAGGGAAAAACCAAGCTAGCGAAGCGGCTCGAAGAAGAACTGCCCGACCTTGATGTCAAGATCAAGAAGTGCATCGACATATGTGGTGATTGCTCAAAAACCAGGATTGCCCGGGTAGACGGGAAAAAAGTCGTGGCTGAGGAACTCGACGATCTCGTGAAAAAGATCGCCAAGTCAGCAAAAAAGAACTCCGACGAGAAGTGATCTGCACCATCTTCCCCAGCCGGGGAGAGCTGATGCTCTCCCCGGCGCGCCCTTTCTTGACAAGCCATTTGTTATCCCCCTCCAGAAACAACGTTGCGTTTACAGAAAACAAGGTGCACAATTGCTGCGCCATAATCCCTCCTCTGCCATACCACCGCCGCGGCCTGAATAATTGACAATTTTTATCGGGTATGCTATTCGATAAACAAAGTGATTCTTACCATGATTGTGGTCAACAAAAGGGGCTGCCATGTTCAAAAGGATGCGGGAAGATATACACGTTGTATTTGAAAGGGACCCGGCGGCACGGAGCATCCTCGAAGTAATCTGCTGCTATCCCGGCTTGCATGCCGTCTGGCTGCACAGAATTTCGCACTGGTTGTGGATGCATGAGGCAAACTTTCTTGCCAGGCTGGTTTCCCATGGGGCTCGCTTCCTGACCGGAATTGAAATCCATCCGGGAGCCACCATCGGCAAAGGTGTTTTCATCGACCACGGCATGGGTGTCGTAATCGGCGAAACCGCTGAAATCGGCGACAACGTAACTCTCTACCACGGTGTAACACTCGGCGGTGTTAGTCTTGAGCGTGTCAAGCGCCACCCTACGATTGGGGAAAACGTCGTTATCGGCTCGGGGGCCAAGGTCCTCGGTCCATTCACGGTCGGCAAAGGAAGCAGGATCGGTTCCAATTCGGTGGTCATTAAAGAGGTCCCCCCCAATTCAACGGTTGTGGGCGTACCGGGCAGAATGGTTATGACCACTGAAGTTCGTGCGGAAAAGACCGATCTGGAACATGGTAAAATGCCAGACCCGGAAGCCAAGGCAATCGCCTGCCTCTTTGACCAGATCAGGGAACTTGAACGAAAATACAACGAGCTGGCGCAGGACCATGAGGCCCTGAAACGGCGGCTTAACGGATAATTCTGAGATGAAAGAAAAAACAAACCGCCCGCAGCGGATAGCGGTCGCCATGAGCGGAGGTGTTGACTCTTCGGTTGCCGCGGCCCTGTTGACGGAACAGGGCCATGACGTGATCGGCATTACCATGCGGGTCTGGGACCCCTCGGCTTGTGCCGACGCCGGTGACGATGCCGAGGCCAGCTGCTGTTCGCCGGACGATGTGCGTGATGCCGGCCGGATTGCGGATCAGCTCGGGATCCCCTTTTATGTGGTTAATTTCGAAGACGAGTTTCGCCAACTGGTCATTAACGATTTTATCAGTGAATATAGACAGGGCCGAACCCCGAACCCCTGTGTCCGCTGCAATGAACTCGTCAAGTTCGGGCTGCTGCTGGACAAGGCTCGGGAATTGGGCGCCGATTTTCTGGCAACCGGCCACTATGCGCAAGTCGAAAAGGGTGCCGATGGCTTCTTTCACCTGTTGAAAGGGCTCGACCCGAAGAAGGATCAGTCCTACTTCCTCTTTGCCCTCTCCCAGGAGCAGCTGGCACGGACCCTGTTTCCCCTCGGCGGACTCACAAAGCAGGAGGTCCGCACCCTTGCAGCCCGCTTTGGACTCCGCGTTGCCGAGAAGAGTGAAAGTCAGGAGATCTGTTTCATCCCCGATGACAACTATGTCCGTTTTCTCGAAGCGGAAAAGGAAGTCGAAAACCTTTCCGGTGCCATCGTGACCCGGCAAGGAAAAGAGCTCGGCCGTCATCACGGCACGTATCGCTATACGGTGGGACAGCGACGGGGGCTTGGCATTGCCTGGAAAGAGCCCCTCTACGTACTCGGCGTTGATGCGAAACGGCGTGAAGTGGTTGTCGGCCCCCATGACGAACTCTACAGGAAAGGCCTGACAGCCGGCGGTGTCAACTGGATGATGCCGCAGCCGATTGCAGCTTTCGACTCCACCTGCCGGATCCGCTACCGTCACCAGGCGGTTCCCTGTCGTGTCATTCCGTTGCCGGAAAATCGGGTCGAAGTAGTTTTCGCGGAGCAGGAAAAATCGGTGACCCCGGGCCAGGCGGTGGTTTTCTATGACGGAAACCGCGTTCTCGGCGGGGGATGGATCGAAGAAGGACTATGAAGAAAATCTCTTTTGTAACCCTCGGCTGCAAAACAAACCAGTTTGAATCCGCCGCCATGACGGAAGCGGCCCGCAAGGAAGGCTACCGTGTCGTCTCCGCGGGAGAAGCGGCCGACATCTGCGTCATCAACACCTGCACGGTAACGGCCAGGACCGACGCCGAATCCCGTCGCCTCATCCGGAGGGCACTCCGGGAAAACCCTGCCGCACGAATCGTTGTTACCGGCTGCTATGCCCAGATCGCTTCCGATGAAATCAGCACCCTGCCCGGCGTGGCGCTGATCATGGGCAACACCGAAAAACGGGAACTGCTGCAACTGCTGCGAAATCCTGGCGAAGAGCAGCAGATCAAAGTAGCCGATATCTCCCAGGTCGGAGAGACCGGCCCCCTGATTCTCGAAACCTTTGCGGAACATACCCGGGCATTTCTCCAGGTGCAGAACGGCTGCGACTCCCGTTGCTCCTACTGTATCGTGCCCCACGTCCGGGGACCCAGCCGGAGCGTTCGACTTGACGATGCCCTCGAAGGCATCCGGACCTTTGCCCGGCAAGGTTTCCAGGAAGTGGTGCTGACCGGGATCCATCTCGGCGCTTTCGGCCTAGATCTTGCTCCGCCAACCAGCCTGCTGGAACTCCTCTCCAGCGCCGACAGGGAAAGGATCGTTCCCCGCCTGCGGCTCGGCTCCGTCGAACCTACGGAATTTTCCGCTGAGCTGATCGATCTCATCGCAACCGGGCAGACGATCTGCCCGCATTTCCACATCCCGCTGCAAAGCGGTGACGACGGGGTGCTGGCGGCAATGAACCGTCCCTACACCAGCGATTTTTTCCGGAAACTGGTGGATAAACTCACCACGGCTGTCCCCTCTCTCTGCATCGGGACCGACATCATCGCCGGCTTCCCCGGCGAGACGGATGAGGCCTTCGAACGCGGCTACCGTTTTCTGGAAGCACTCCCCCTCGCCTACTTCCACGTCTTCCCGTTTTCAGTACGGCAAGGCACGCCGGCGGCAACCATGCCGGACCGGGTACCCCCACAGCTGATCAAAAAGCGGGCCGAAGCACTTAGAATCCTTTCCTCCAGGAAAAAAAGGGCTTATTTCGAGAGTTTTCTCGGCCGGGAGGTCTTGGTGCTGATCCAGGAAAAACGAAAAAGCGGAAAGCTGAGCGGGCTTTCCAGGAATTACCTTTCGGTATCAATCCCGGACAGTAGCGAACCGCTCAACACCGAAGTGAGAGTGCGCGTTACCGGGATAGAAAAGGATCAGGTTACCGGTGTCGTTGTCCGTTAATCCCGTCATGCAACAATAGATGACATGTATTGGTAGGGGCAGGCCCCTGCTCTTGCGCGCCGTAGCGCTTCAGCGCAAAGGCGTGTGCCTGCCCTTGTGGAGGGCAACCACAGGGGGCCGGCCCTACGGCATCAGTCGATTCATCCTTAGATCTCTACGGAACCGGCCTCTTCCCTTCTGAGATTCGGGTCAAGCAGGTGGCGGGGCTGGACATTTGACAAGGCTCGCAGCATGCTCCGTTTCACATGGGGATTATCCTTTTCCAGGGAACTGAGGAGTTCTTTCATCTTCTTTCGCTGCAAATCAGCGACGCCACAGACCGGGCAGCGACAGCAGACGACCGGATAACCGTTTCCGTTGGCAAAGGGAATGATGTCCTGTTCTTTGACGTAGACCAGCGGGCGGATGACCGTCGTCTCACCATTATCGGCCAGCATCGTCGCCGCCATCGCCTTCAGCGATCCCACGAAAAACTGGTTGAGAAGCAGGGTCTCGATGAAATCGTCCAGGTGATGCCCAAGGGCCAGCTTGTTGCAGTTGAACCGCTGGGCCAGGGTGTACAGCGAACCCCGCTTGAGCCGTGCACAGATGGAGCAGTAGGAAGAACCGGGCCGCCGTTTCGCCTGAATGATGTCGTAATGGTTGGTTTTTTCCATATGGTAGGAAAAACCATGGTGGGCAAGATGCTCTTCGATGATGTCGGCCCGATAGCCGGGATAGCCGGAATCAATATTGATGGCCAGGATCTCGTAGCGGATCGGCGCCCTCTTGCGGAGGGCCTCCAGTATGTGCAGCAGCGCATAGGAATCCTTGCCCCCGGAAACCGCCACGGCAATCCGGTCTCCTTCCTCGATCAACCCGAAATCAGCAATGGCCCTGCCCACCGCATTCTTCATTCTCTTGTACAGTTTTTCTTCCGCTGATACCACGCGTACCTCTCTTCTCTGTCGTTCCCGGTTCCTGGAAACTTCAATCTGATTACCATGCGCACCTCTATGCCGGGACAAGTAACGAATAGCCCCGGATCCGTTTCGGTGACATTGGTACACGGTACCGGAAACCGAGAAAAAAAGTCAAGTTTCGCGACTCGGGTTTTCCCGCCGACCGCCCGGATCGTCACTTGCCCGTAAGCCGAACCTCTGTTATGGTGATGAAGATTGCGACTCGACCACCACCACTCAGGAGCTGTAAATGAATAACATGGTCAAGATTGCGCTCAGATTTAGGTCAGATTTGACGGAACTGATTGAGCCAAACCGCAGACGTAGCAGGGCTACGTTGAGGATTTGGTGATTGAAGTTCGGTCAAAGATGGCCTGAAGATGAGAGGCAAGATGCCCATGGTATTTGTTTGCAGCTCCTTTACCCCGTTTGAAAAGGCCGCCCCGGAAATGCCCCATATCCGTTATCGAACCATTGAGGTCGCGATTCCCCTGCCCGTTGACCGGACTTTTCACTACAGCGTTCCGGAAACCCTGCGGAGTTCGATTCAGCCGGGCGTCCGGGTGCTGGTCCCCTTCGGCCGCAGGAAACTCACCGGTTATGTGCTGGGCTCCGTCGCCGCCCCTTCCGGGGAATTGAAGGATGTCATCGAAATCCTGGACTCCGAACCCCTTTTCACCACCCGGGAGATTGCCTTCTATCGCTGGATTGCCGCCTATTACCTGTATCCGCTGGGGGAGGTAATCAAGACCGCACTGCCCTCCGGCATCAATGTCGAAAGCCGTCGAAAAACCGTGACCGGGAGTGACGGCTCCCTTACCACCGAAGAGCACCTCACGACAGGAAAAAGCATTCGCCGGGAACGGTTTTACCAGGCAGTGCCGGAGGCTGCGAACACCTCGGCAATCCGGGGAACAGGCGCCGGCATTCTTCTTTTTCTGCTGGAAAACGGCGAAATGTCCCGGTCGAAGATCAACGAATCGTTTCTCAACCCGTCTGCGCCCCTGAAACGCCTGGCGGATCTGGGCCTGGTCACGATCGAAGAGCGGGAAGTCTATCGGGACCCGTTTCGGGAAGAGGTTGTTACCTCCGAGCGGTCCCTGAGCCTCAATGAACATCAGGCAGCAGCTTTTTCCAAAATCGCGGAAACCGTTTCCGCGGGTGAATTTTCGCCTTTTCTGCTCCATGGCGTCACGGGGAGCGGAAAAACCGAGGTCTACCTCCATGCCATTGCCCATGCCCTGCACCAGGGCAAGCGGGCCTTGGTGCTCACACCGGAAATCGCACTCACCCCCCAGCTGGTACGGAGGTTTCGCGGACGTTTTTCCGAAGGTATTGCCGTTCTCCACAGCGGTCTTTCCGTTGGCGAGCGTTACGACGAATGGCGCCGCATACGGCGGGGAGAGGTCTCAATTGTCATCGGTGCACGTTCTGCCATATTTGCCCCCTTGGACAAACTCGGTATCATAGTGGTAGACGAGGAGCATGAGGCAACGTACAAGCAGTCCGATGGAGTCACGTATAATGCCAGAGACCTGGCACTTGTACGGGGGAAACTGGAGAAGGCGACGGTAGTGCTCGGTTCGGCCACCCCCCTCATAACCACCTTCCACGCCGCAAAGGAAGGGCGAATTCAGTATCTTCCCCTTCCGGAACGGGTCGCGGGCCGGCCAATGCCGGAAACGCGGATAGTTGATACACGGAAGCTGAAAGGCGTCACCTTTTCGCCGGAAATGATCACGGCGATTACCGACAATCTCGACCAGGGCGGACAGACCCTGCTCTTTCTCAACCGGCGCGGTTTTGCAACATATCTGCTGTGCAAAGACTGCGGGCATGTATACCGTTGTCCCAATTGTTCGGTCACTCTGACCCACCACCGGGCGAAACAACGGCATTTCTGCCACTACTGCGACTATTCACTCCCCGCGCCTTCGATCTGCCCCGAGTGTCACGGCACCGATATCGGTCTTTTCGGCCGTGGCACGGAACGTCTGGAAGATGAGGTACAGGAACTGTTCCCTGCCGCACGGGTCGCCCGAATGGATAGCGACACCACCACCGGTCGTGGCGGACACGCCCGCATCCTGAAGCGCCTGGAGGACGGCACCATCGATATTCTCATCGGCACCCAGATGATCGCAAAGGGGCACGATTATCCCGGAGTCACCCTGGTGGGGATTGTTTCGGCTGACGCGACCCTGAACATTCCCGATTTCAGGAGCGCCGAACGCACCTTCCAGCTGGTCAGCCAGGTCATGGGACGGGCAGGCAGGGGTGACTCGCCGGGAAAGGTGATCATTCAGGGGGCCTCATACGATCACTATGCCCTTCTCAGGGCAGCAGCTCACGACTACGAGGGGTTTTTCGAAGAGGAAATTGCCTTTCGAGAAGAGGTCGGCTACCCCCCCTTCTCCCACCTGGCAATGGTTGTCATTTCCGGTACGGCAGAAAAGGCGGTTGAAAAGGGCGCGCATGATGCAGCACGCAGCCTGCGGGAAGAACGACAACTCCTGAAGATTCGCGCCGAAATTCTTGGTCCGGCACCTGCACCACTCGCCAAGGTACGAGGCAGATTCCGCTGGCAAATTCTGCTGAAGGCCCGAAATCGTTCCGAGTTAAAACGGCTCCTCAGCACCTTTCAGCGAGAATGGAATCCCGCGCGGGTTTTACGGACTATCATTGATGTTGACCCGGTGGATACACTCTGACAGGCTTTTTTTCGTATATTTCCGCCTGATCCTGGGGTTGTTTTCTAAAAAAACCACCATCCGTCCTTGACGAACCACAAATTAACGGGAGAATTTTATCTGAACACCATTAAGCAGTGTTGCGACACAGAGTTTACCGGCTGCTTATTCTCTTGTAAAAGGGGCTGCAGATGAAAGATGCGGATTCGAAGGAAGCTCAGAAGACCACGCTGCCAAGGGCAACTCGATGGGAACGTACGAACAAGAAAATGACGGAAGAGGAAGTTGAAAAGTTCAAGAACATGAACTGGGAATGGTATTACAACTGTTATCTGTACCTGGACGAACCGCTTGAAATCACCTGTAAGATCTGCGGTGGCCTGAACTACTTTCTGCCGCGAGAAATGAAGAAAAAATGCACCCACTGCGGTATTGACTGCAACAGATGCGAAATTATTGAAAAAACAGAATAAAAACCGCAGACCGTCTATCCGGCCTCTTTTCTCGCTCAGACATGAAGGCCCTGTCACCTTCTTCCCGGCTGGCCACTGATCGACAAGATAAACCGACGTCCTCCAGAGGAAAAACGAACCCGTGTGGGCAGAATCTCCTCGACCGTTGCTCCGTCCACCTGAGCGCCTTCCTTCACCAGGTCGCCATTTATCACCGCCCTGCGGGCTGAGGGCGAATCCTGCCAGGCAATTCCCGAAACCTTGATCCCGGACCCTCCCGAGCCGGAGACTTCCTCGCGTGACTGAGTGGATCGATCATCGAAATCGTCCCGCATCGGGCTTTCTTTCACAGATCGAACCTTGTTCTGCATCTGCCTCTTTGGCTCGACAGGTGTTGGAGCGGGTACGGACACCTCGACTGCCCGTGTTCGATCCGGAGAAACAGAACGCTCCACCGGAAGTGCGCTTTGCGAAACTTCCACTATCTTCGCCGCAGCGGGAAGCGTCTGGTCGGGACTCAGGGCAACGTCTTTTGCCCCCCCTCCGGCGACTTGCCTGTGCCAGAAAAAGGCTCCCGTGGCACTGAGCAGGAGTACCAGACCAAAAGCAGCGAGCACCGCACTCAGCGGGACAGAGCGCCTCGCCCTGCGGCGCAGTTGCTGACTATCCCTGACAATCTCATGGGAGATGTTGATCTCGCCGTTTCTGCGCGCGGCTTTTTCCTGTTCCAGTTTTTTCAGCGCATCAAGTATGAAACTCATAACGTCATGATTCCCCTTTTTGTACAAGTCTGGGCACTTCCACCGTGCCGCCGGCACGGTAGAGGAGAAGGAGCGTCCGGCCACCCACGACACCATCGACTTCAATACCCTGGGCAGCCTGGAAACGCTTGACCGACACAAGCATCGCTTCATCAAACAGCTCGGTGGAGGGTCCGCGGTAAAAACCTGCTTTTGTCAGGAGCAGTTTGAGATTCCGAATCGATTCTCCACTGTTACCCGCTCTGCTGACAAGCGGCAGATTCAACACATTCTTCCAGGGAAGGTAGCTTCTTCCGGTCCAAAACTTTTCCAACTCAGCACTGCTGACGGCAGAATGGCCCTGAAAAGGCGGGGCCACGATCAGGCGGCCTTCTTCCCAACCAAGCAGGGAAACATAGCGCCGCCCCTTCCCCTCGGGCAGGGACAGTTCAAGGATGGCAGGGTAATCCAGGCGGAGCAATGCTCCCAGGTTGCCGCTGTTTCGGGAAAACCTCAGCCCGCTCCTGGCGGCAAAGCTTTCCAGATCGGCAGGCCCGGCCATGGCCTGATCCACGGAAATCGGAGCAACACCCCAGATCCGGGCAATAGCATTGAAAGCTGCGGCAGCGCTCTCCTCTTCGGTTGTGCCGGCCAATAGTGTGTACAGCGCCATCCCTGAACGCTTTTCAGACCGGGGCGGATCAACTTTGTCTCTCGTGGTCTCACGGGAGAAAGCGGAAATCTCCCTGGTTGCGATAGATCCCCCAAAGATTCCGTACAGGCCGCAGACCGCAAGGAGAGCAACGGCCGCTGCGGCACTATAGCGTAAAATTCGCAGGGGCAGGAACCGGGATTCCTGCTTCCTGACATCAGCGATTGCCGCAGAAACCATGCGGGCGGAAACCTCGCGGCTCCCTTTCGTATAGGCGATCAAAAGAGCTCGGTCACAAACGACATTGATAAGTCGAGGCAGTCCGCCGGAAAAGCGAAAGATCCGTTTCAGCGCTCCTGGAGAAAATATTTCGAGCCGCTGTCCCGTAGCCACGTCCAGACGATGCTCGATGTATTCCACGGTATCGTTGAAATCCATCGGACAGAGATGATACCTGACCGTTATCCGCTGGCTCAGCTGACGAAGCTCCGGCTTCTTCAGTTTTTCGCGCAATTCGGGCTGTCCCACCAGAACTATCTGAATAAGTTTGTCCTTTTCCGTTTCCAGATTCGAAATGAGGCGAATCTGCTCCAACACCTGGGGATCGAGATTCTGGGCCTCATCGATGACAAGGACAATGGTACGACCCTCTGCATTCTGCTGCAGGAGAAAGTGATTCAGCGAATGCAGCAGGGGAGAATTCTTTTGCTCTTCGCAGGGGATGCCGTACTCATGGTTGATGTTCTGGAGAAGCTCAATGGCAGAAAGGGACGGATTAAAAATAAGGGCTGTGCGATAGGTATCGCTATCGAGCTGAGCAAGAAGGGCTCGCAGCACCGTCGTCTTGCCGGTACCTACCTCTCCGGTAAGCTCGATGAATCCTGCATGGCTGTCAATTCCGTAGAGAAGGTGTGCAAAAGCCTCTTTGTGGTTCTTGCTGAGGAATATGAATCGGGGATTGGGCGTTATGGTAAAAGGCTTTTCTTTGAAACCGAAAAAACTGTTGTACATGCTTGGCTCCCAATGAATGAGTCGCGATCGAACCGGCCCGGAATCCTTCCCGGAAGATTTCCCCCGGGCCAGCTTCCGGGAGGACCGGCAAAACATACGATATTCTTTACCGTTATGGCAGTGAAGCGCGGTGACAGTATATACCCGATACGGAAGGGACGGAAGCTTTTTTCTGCTGGTCTTTCCTGCCTGCCCACTTGACTCCCTAAACGGGGAAGCCAACTGGTTTCCATCCGGAAACTCCGGATGTGAAACTATTAACAGGCAGGGACCACCGGGAAAAGCCACCGGTTTTTTATTGACCGCTCCCTGGCTACATAGTATAAATGAAAAGTTTAATCCTCTCACCACTTCGATGAGGGGATTTTCTCAGTGTTCCCGGCATCTTCGCTCATATCATTACTAGACAGGAGGAGAGTATGCATTTTATTGACGCAATCAAGGCAAAGGCGAAATCGAACCCGCAAATCGTGGTTCTCCCGGAAAGCTACGACGAGAGAATGTTGTTAGCTGCGGAAAAGATTGTCGAGCAAGGACTCGCAAAGATCGTACTGCTTGGCAATCCGGAAAAGTTGACGGCAGCGGCAACAGCCAAGGGAGTATCCCTCTCCGGCGTTGAGATCATCGATCCCTGCACCGCGGCAAAACTCGATACCTATGTGGACGCTCTGGTTGAAATCCGCAAAAAGAAAGGCTTGACCCCGGAAGATGCCCGCAAGCTCTTGACGGCCGAGGACAATCTCTACTTTGCCGGCATGATGGTTCGGCTGGGTGATGCAGGCGGCTGCGTGGCAGGGGCAACCAGCACCACCGGCAGCGTAATCAGATCGGCCATTCAAACCATCGGGACCACCCCCGGCATCAAAACCGTGTCCTCCTTCTTCGTCATGATCACCAAGGACGCGAAATTCGGTGAAAACGGCATCCTCTTCTTTGCCGACTGCGCGGTAAATCCGAATCCGGATTCCCAGGCCCTGGCGGAAATCGCGGTGGAAACCGCCCGCAACTGCAAAGCCTTCCTCGATGTGGAACCCCGGGTAGCGATGCTTTCCTTTTCCACCAAGGGCAGCGCCTCGCACCCCGATGTCGACAAGGTTACCAAGGCCCTCGAAATCGCCCGGCAGCTCGCCCCGGACCTGCAGATCGACGGCGAACTTCAGGCAGATTCAGCCCTGATTCCCAGCATTGGTGAAAAGAAGGCTCCCGGCAGCCCGGTGGCAGGCAAGGCAAATGTTATTGTCTTCCCCGACCTGGACGCCGCCAACATCGGCTACAAGCTCACGGAAAGGATCGGCGGCGCCGAAGCCATCGGACCGATCCTCCAGGGCCTGGCCAAGCCGGTGAACGACCTTTCCCGCGGATGCTCCGTGGAGGATATCGTGAGTGTTGCGGCAATCACCGCCGTGCAGGCTCAATAATCAGCGTCTGAAACGACAGCGGATGTCGCGTAGCGAAGTAAAGACCCTCCACCCTTTTGGTGGGGGGTCTTTTTTTATACAGTGCACAAGAGACAGCGATCATTCACGAAAAAAGGCCGGCAAAATTTGCCGGCCTTTTTTCTATTCAAAAGTATCCGCTGATTATTATTTGCCGAAATCAGCCTTGGAAAACGAATACTCGAAGTTCATGTGATCGGTATAGGTACCGTCAAGAATTGCCGCAACGTCCTCGGTGAAGACCAGCTCTTCGTCGGTCGGGATCACGAACACCTTGATCGGAGAGTCGTCAGTTGTGATGAGACACTCTTTACCCTTAACAGCGGCACGATTTCTCTCGAGGTCGAGATGAATTCCCATATGCTCGAGACCTTCACAGGCCTGTTGACGGATCTGCCAACCACGCTCACCAACTCCGGCAGTGAAGACGACAGCGTCAAGCCGTCCAAGAACCGCCATGTAGCTGCCGATATACTTGCGCAGGCGATACGCTTCAATGTCAATGGCAAGCTTGCAGGTCTTGTCGCCCTTCTCGGCATGAGCCGTTACATCCCGGCGATCGGTATACTTGCCGGTAATGCCGAGGATACCGCTTTTTTTGTTGAGAATACCGTCGATTTCAGTGGCGGAGAGACCCTCGATCTGCATCATGAAGCCGGGGATCGCCGGATCGATGTCGCCGCAACGGGTACCCATCACGGCACCTTCGAGGGGGGTCAGACCCATGCTGGTATCAACTGAAACGCCATTTTTAATGGCGGCATGGGAAACGCCGTTACCGATGTGCATGGTGATGATGTTGCAGTCCTTCGGCTTTTTATCGAGCAGAACCGCAGCCCGCTTGGAAACATAGAGGTGCGAAGTGCCATGGAAGCCGTAGCGGCGGACGCCGTAGCGCACATACCAGTCGTAGGGCAAAGGATAAATGTAGGCATATTCCGGCATGGTCTGATGGAAGGCCGTGTCGAAGATGGCAATGTTGGGCACGTCCGGAAGAACTGCCATCATAGCCTCAATACCGGCGATATTGGGCGGATTGTGCAGAGGAGCAAGATGCTGCACGGCCTTGACCGCATCAAGCACTTTTTCATCGATCATCACTGACTGGGTGAACTGCTCCCCGCCATGCACGACGCGATGTCCGACAGCCGAGATCTCCCGGATATCATTGATGACTCCGTGCTCAGCATCGGTGAGGGTTTTGATGATCAGGTCCATGGCAACGGTGTGATTCGGGCACTCATGCTCGAACTTGTACTTCTGACGGCCCGGCACTTCCTGCTGAATGAAGGATCCTCCGACAACAACTCTTTCGACAACACCCTTTGCAATAAGCTCCTTGCGTTCCCAGTTATATAGCTGGTACTTGACAGACGAGCTGCCACAGTTAATGGCGAGAATATCCATTTGGTTTCCTCCCTGTATTATGATTATCTTGGTATGGATTTGAAGTGGTCGAGGTGATTAGATATGCCTGGAACGACGACACTGGCGTTTACTGAGGCAAAGTAAAATAACCGCTATTATATACAATACTGTTCCTGCAATTTCAACAGTTTTGTTGATTTATCCGACCTGCCACCGCGCACCATATTGCTGGTAACATACTGAATTATATCAGCAAAAATGAAATGCAAAAAAATATCAAGGGGTGTCTTGCAGCATAAAAAAACATCCCTTTCGTAAATATTTTATTATAAATAAAATTATTGATTTTTGCCAAATCAGCTGGATTCCATCCGGAAACTCCGGATGTGAAACTATCGGTTTTCCATCCGGAAACTCAGAAATAGTGCTGTTCGGCGTTGGGCTGGGGCTTTCACGGAGTCTTTCGTAGGGCATTATTGCATTATGGCATGATGGCGACAGCAAGAAAATCGCCAGAAGCCGGCAGACTGCCTGATCCGTGCAAGAGGTGGTGACCGATTACGAGAGGCTTCGGGGAAGTTCCAGCCCGGACTCTGCCGAGAGTTTCCGGATGGAATCTAGCCGGGAGTCTGTCGCGGGATGTGGCACAGAAAGGTTTGAAGCGCTGCAAAGGCAGCGGCAAGATTTTGCTCGGCAAATCTGCTGAAACCCTCTCCATAGCCGAAATCGTTGCCGGGAATGGTTATCTGCCAGGCAGGAAGGGCTGTTCCACGGAGAAGTTGCACGTACTGCAGGAGATCGCCAGGGGAAAAATGGTGTCCAAACAAAGGGGAAGCCTGCTCACCGTCCACGGGACGAATGGCAACCATGCCTCCCCCCTCGCGATCGTTGACCGCGGCATCCAGGAACACCACCGCCGTTACCCCGCTCGCGGCAAGATCTTCGGCCAACTCCGGAACAAGCTGGTGAGGAGTCAGCACCGTCATATCGTCCCGCCCGCCCCATGCCTCGACCATCCTGGCAAGTACCGGACCGGCACCATCATCCCGACGAAGGGGATTTCCGTAGCCAATCAGCACAATCATCTGTCACCTGAAGAAAATCAGTGCCCCGGCAGGCTCCTGAAAAGGTCATTCACGTAAAAACTCTTTCACCACCCGGCCGTCAGGGGACAGGATCCGTATCTCCAGCGGCATCCTGCCGACAGCATGGGTGGAACAACTGAGACACGGATCGTAGGCGCGAATGCCATGCTCCACCCGATTGAGCATCCCTTCCTTCACCGAATCCCCATGGACATATTTTTTTGCGATGTTGGTGATCGTCCGGTTCATGGCCAGGTTGTTGTGCCCGGTCGAGACAATAAGGTTGACGTCGGTGATGATGCCGTTGCGATCGACAGAATAGTCATGGATCAGGGTTCCCCGCGGCGCCTCGACCATCCCGATCCCTTTCAGCCGGTTCACACCCGCCTCGGCCCGCACCCAGTCATCGAGGATGTCCTCTTCATCCAGGGTCTGCGCGATCTTTTCCAGGGAGAACAGGATCTCTATCAGTCGGGCATAGTGGTAGTGAAAACTGCTGGTCACGGTACGGCCGTTGCCGAGTCGCCGAAAGGCCGCCAGCTCCTCGTCGGTCCTCGGTGTGCCGGCAAAGTCGCAGACGTTGAGGCGCGCCAGCGGACCGACGCGATACATCCCCGCACATTCGCCGCGGTTATAGGGACCATGCGGTTTGAAGAACGGAAACTTCAGATAACTCCAGTCCTCCGAGGCTTCCTCGATATAATCCCGATACCGCTCGCCGGCTATCCCTGCTTCGACCGGCGTCCCGTCACTGGCAACAAAACGCAGCAGGCCGTCATAGTGCTCCAGCCCACCGTCAGGGGTCACCAACCCGGCAAACAGCGAAGGAAAATCATAGATCTCCACTTCGTCGGCAAACCCGGCAAAACTCTTTTTGAGAAGGGCAAGGGCACACTCGACCGTTTCCAAGGCCTCGGGAAGCATGGCCTTGATGGCGTCCCTCTTTTCTCCGTTCAATGGCTGACGGACACCGCCCGGAACGGCCCAGGCCTGATGGATACTCTTATCGGCGAGAATCCGGATGATCTCCTGGCCCATGCCGCGCAACCGGACCCCTTTTCGGGCCAGGTCGGGATAATGCTGAATGAGCCCCATGACATTACGGGTGGCAGGGTCATGGTCAAATCCCAGCAGCAGGTCCGGAGCACTGAGATGAAAGAAACTCAGGGCATGGCTCTGGATGTACTGGGCCCAGTTGAAAATTCTGCGCAGCTTTACCGCAACCGGCGGGATCGCAACCCCCATAATGGCGTCACCAGCCTTTACCGAGGCAAGGGCATGGCTGGTGGGACAGATTCCGCAGATCCGGTTGGTAATCCCGGGCATTTCATAAAAGGGCCGCCCGACGCAGAACTTTTCAAAGGCGCGAAATTCCACCACATGCATCCTGGCTTCGCTGACCTCTCCGGCATCGTCCAGATAAATGGAAACCTTCGCATGTCCCTCGATCCTGGTGACCGGTTCGATACGCACCATGGTAGCCATAGCCCGACACTCCTTCGCAGACGGTACGATATCGTAGCGTCTGCCCGTACATCATAACGTTACGCGTTTCAGCCGAATGTCATCGACTCGGCCGGCAACTCCGGTTTCTCTCCCGCCAGCAGCGCGACTACCGTTCTGAGAATGCGGTCCGGATCGGGCGGGCAGCCCGGCAGGTAAAAGTCCACCGGAACAGCGGCATGCAGCGGGTACACCTTGGGCAGCAGCACCGGCAGAACCTCCAGGGCTTCCGGACCCTTGGGGATGCTGCCCGGCCCGGCCTGATAGACCTGGGTCAGCACGTCGTCGATTTTCAGCCTGTTGCGCAACTGGGAGGTATTGCCGGTAACGGCGCAATCACCGAAACTGACCAGCACCCGGGACCGCTCCCTGACTTTCAGCAACAGCTCCAGGTTATCGGTATTGCAGAGGGCGCCCTCCACCAGCACCACATCGACATCCTCGGGATATTCCTTTACATCGGCCAGCGGGCTGTACACCAGTTCGATCCGATCCGCCAGATCGATCAGTTTCTCGTCAATATCGAGAAAACTCATATGGCAGCCGGAACAGCCGCCCAACCAGACAGTTGCAACTCTCGCTTTGCTTGTCATAGGTAACTCCAGGTTTTCTTCTCTCTGCCCCCCCTGATCCACTGGAGGAATCCCACCTCCTTCTCCATCTCGGCCACCGTCGAGCCTTTCCAGAACAGGGTTCCGGTCGGACAGACGTTTACACATTTGCCGCATTTCGTACAGGATCTGCTGGTGCCCCATTTCTGGTGCATATCGATAATGATCCGATTTTCGATGCCGCGACCCTCCATGTCCAGGGTGTGCGCCCCCTCGATCTGGTCGCAGGCCCTGATGCAGCGCGTACAGCTGATGCAGCGATTGTGATCGAGTCCGTTTCGTTCGTGGCTGGTGTCGATGGGAGGAAGGTCGGGGCAGCGGTACTCAAAGCGGGTATGGTCAACCCCGAGTTGCGCACACAGGGTCCGCAGCTCGCAGGTACCGTTGGCAACACAGACCGAGCAGATGTGATTCCGCTCCGAAAGGAGCAGTTCGAGGGTCATCTTGCGGTACTTCACCAGTTTTTCCGTATGGGTCTGAATCACCATCCCGTCCTGGGCCTCGGTAACGCAGGCCGGCAGCAGCCGTCGCGCACCTTCCACCTGGACCAGACAGAGCCGGCAGGCACCGATCGGGGTCAGCCCTTCGAGGTGACAGAGCGTCGGCAGTTCGACACCGTTTTGACGACAGGCCTCCAGCAGTGTTGCTCCCGCAGGAGCGCTTCCCTCGATCCCGTTTATGGTCACCGTGATAACTGACATCGGTCTCCTCCCCCGTCTATGCTTTCGCCCGTTCCCGGATGCGTCGCGGCAGTTCGGCGACAAGTTCTCGCAATGGCACCTCGTTCATCACGCAGACTC
>Ga0351902_1044_pt1 | contig 33930 bp, 23 predicted proteins | sample BONcelHT113001D5_FD_205828 | JGI IMG/M metagenome (GOLD analysis project Ga0351902, IMG submission 205828) | Enriched cells from coal bed in the Powder River Basin, Montana, United States - BONCAT cells T11 rep1 HSBNCT.T11.300.1.D5 ...
TTGTTCTATTACCCAAAAAAGCGGCGGAATATGGACCGTCCAGACGGATTTGCAGCAGATTTACCCTAAGTCCGACAGACTCCTAATCGTCAAAATTCCCGGCCGGCCCTTTATCCGAAGTAAGGGAAGCGGCCCTTGCCAGAATCTTCTCCTCGGTCCATTCCGCGAGGTCTTCCATCCGGGACACCTTCGGCCCGAGATCACCGGAGCCTGCTTTCAGAATTGCCGCAATGGCCAGCGGCGCGGTATCCTGCGCATTGAAAACGTCGGTCATCATCTTGTAGGCAAAGTCCTCGACCCGCCTGACCATGCGCTCACGTATTTCCCTGGGCTGGGACAGGAGCCGGTTTTCGAACGGAAGGTTCAGATTCTTGTAATCACCCGGTTTATAGCCCTTAGCATCGGCATAGGCAACGATCTCCGCCCACAAATCGTCGCACATTCCCTCTCCGGAAACCTTGATAAACGAACCGTCCTCAGCAAAGATGGCGTTACCGTAATCGTTCACTTCCAGCCCCCAGGAGACCATCTGCAAGGCGGTGGCAACATTCGCTTTGGTTGTGTGGGTTTTAGCGGCAATGGCCCGGAGCCGCTCTGAGCTGTTTCCCGAGGTTCCGTGCTGGGCGCCGGATATTGCATATTTCTCCAGAGCCTTATGAATCTCGGCCGTCAGATCAACCTGGATTCCCTGGTCGCTCGCCTCGATACCATGGGTCGTACCGTTATTAAGGGCGATCCAATCGGGAAAAATGCCGTGGGCATTCAGTCCCTGAATGAGGAAGAGCGCCTCTTCCTTGGTGGACAGGCCATGCTTCCCCTTTATTTCTCCCACCTCTGTTTCCAGGCCCGCCCAGGCAGGGACATACGGTTTCAAGGCGATACTTGCCCGAAGGTTCTTGTCATCGGGAAGGTGGGACGCATCGATGGCAATGGAGGTTATCCCTGCGTCAAACATGCTGGGAATTGCCACCCGGGCAACCTCCACGTCCTGCTCATTCTTGATGCCGTAGTGATCCGCATGGATGGCCACCGGAACAGTAACACTCAGCTCATTGCAGATGGCGTCCACGTGGAGAGCAATATTCCAGTTGTTCACGGCACAGTAGCCGCTTTCGGACTTGGCGATTTCAATAATAACGGCCGCATTGGCTCTCTGGGCAGCCTTGAGAACACCTCGGATGATAAAGGTGCTTCTGCCGTTTGCCGCCATGGCAATGGCATTTCCCTTGGCCAGCATGGCACGGTCGATGACCTTGCCGCTGACGAGAAGTGCCTTCGAGTTGGGAAACAGTTTTACAATATTCTCTGGCCGACCGATCTCAACAGCCCTGAGGAAATCATCCTTGACGGCAGATGTTTGCATACACATATACGGACCTCCTACTGGATTATATTCAAACCCGGTCTATCCTGCCACCAGATGGAAAAAGCTCCCGAAACGGCAGCAAGCCCTGCAATGCCAAGGCATCGGACATGAACGAGCGCAGTTTTCAACCTTGACTATATATCACGCCGACTTGAACAATTCAAGTTTGACGGATTTATTTAACAAGATCTGTGTTCGCGAGCATGCCAACCGGCAAACCAAACCGGGAAGATTGGCATTATCGCCCTGAATTGCCAGACGGTCTTTCAACTACTGAATCATGAACAGCGTGGATTAATTTGCGAAGATCAGCATCATATGGTATGTCTGAATACAATTTGTAATTCCCGGGGCCCGTTTCAAAAGAAATCGGGCTGTCAGAATCTCCGGTATCCCTCGCGAGATGTACCAGTATACCGAAACGGCGCAGCTCTGCATCCGACACTTCTACGCGAAACGCACCTCCTCGTTTATCACCTCGTGGCCCCGATTTCACCAGGAACCTGTCGGACTTAGAAAATCGAAGCGAAAACCCGGCTGGGCGAGGACAGATTTTGTCGATTTTGCAGGGTAACAGTTGTTCTATTGCCCAAAAAGCGGCGAAATATGGGCCGTCCAGACGGATTTGCAGCAGATTTACCCTACGTCCGACAGGCTCCTAGACTATCGATTAATTCCAGGAGAAACATAGTGTCAGCAACTGCAGTTTTCAGCGAAGCCCTTATCGACTCGCATTTTCTGGTCGATGTCCGCACTCCCCTCGAATTTGAAGAAGACCATATTCCCGGAGCGGTTAACGTACCGCTGCTGGATAACGACGAACGGATCGAGATCGGCATCCTCTACAAGCAACAGGGTCCCCACCAGGCGAGACTGCGGGGACTGGAAATGACGGCGGCACGTTTTCCCGCCATGGTGAAAACCATTGCCGAAATGACCGGCAGTCGTCCGATCCTGGTCTACTGCTGGCGCGGCGGGCTGCGCAGTAAGACCGTTACCTCGATTCTCGATCTGAGCGGTTTTCATGCCGTTCAACTCCAGGGAGGATACAAGTCGTACCGCGCCCATGTTTCAGACTATTTCGACCAGTTTTGCCCCAGCGGTCGCATGGTCGTACTGCACGGTCTCACCGGTTCGGGAAAAACAGCTTTCCTGCTTACGGTAAAGACCAACCGCTATACGGTCATCGACCTGGAAGGTCTGGCAAGACACAGAGGGTCCGCTTTCGGGGCACTCGGCCTTTCCCAGACCCTGAGCCAGAAACATTTTGAAAGTATCCTCTGGAACGAACTGCGGAAATCCCCCCCGGGCAGACCGATTCTCCTTGAAGGAGAGAGCCGGAGAATCGGCAGGATATCTCTGCCGGGAAATTTCTACGAGGTCATGAGTGACAGCTGTAAAATCTGGTGCGAGACAACCATGGAGACACGGATCGATCGTCTGATCTCGGAGTACGGGAAGAAAGAATACCGGGACGAGATGGCTGCCGCACTGGTGAGAATCAAGAAAAAGCTCGGCGGGGAGAAATACAGTGAGATTGCCGGCTACCTGGAATCATGGGACCTGCGGCCGTTCATGAAAGGGCTGCTCGATAACTATTACGACAAGGTGTATTACAAAACCCGTGATTGGAAGGAAGATCGAATTCTTTCTCTTGAAAGCTATGAAGAAGCACTGCGGGAACTGGACCAGTTTCTCCTGCCCGGCTAGACATAAAATTGTTCAAAGGTTGTGCAAAAGGAACAGGGCGACCAAAATTGGACGCCCTGTTCCTTTTGCGACAGAAACCTTCACAGCCCTGGACCTACACCGCCAGTTTGAAAGTACCTACCAACTGCTGCAGTTCCTCTGCTAGCCGCGAAAGCTGATTTGCCGCGGCAGCAGATTCCTGGGACCCCTTGGCAGTCTCATGGACAACCTCGGTAATCTGTTGAATATTGTTCGTGATCTCGTTGGTGGTGGCGGTCTGTTCTTCGGCGGCGGTAGCAATCTGATTGATCTGCATGGTAACCGAGTTGGCCTGCTCGAGGATTTCCTGCAGCGCATGACCGGACCGTGCCGCGTCAACGGTACCCTTCTCCACCGCCTTCACCCCCTCTTCCATCGAAGAAACAGCCCCTTTGGTCTCCATCTGGATCGCCTTGATCATGGTGCCGATTTCCTTGGTGGCCTTGGTGGTCCGTTCCGCAAGAGCACGAACCTCATCGGCAACCACCGCGAATCCGCGACCCTGCTCACCGGCACGGGCCGCCTCGATGGCCGCATTGAGGGCCAGAAGATTGGTCTGATCGGCAATATCCTCAATGGTACCGACAATTTCACCGATCTGGTCGGAACGGGCGCCAAGACTCTCCACAGTGCAGGCAGACTCTTTCACCCGTTCGGCGATACGGCCCATTTCATCCACTGTTTCCTGGACGACCGCAAAGCCCGAAGAAGCCGAGTCACTGGCACGCTGGGAACTTTCCACTGCCATAAGGCAGTTGTTGGCGATTTCGGAACTGGTGCAGGACATTTCTTCACTGGCCGTGGCCACGGTGCCGGCCTGGGCCGCCACTTCCTCAGCCCCGGTTGCAATCTGCTCGGAGGTGGAATACAGCTGAGTGGAGGCAGAGGCAACCTGCTCGGCGGTCGTTTTTATCGAGGTCACCATATTGTGCATTGATTCGAGCATCCGATTGATGGCATGCCCCAGGTCTCCTATCTCGTCCTTGGCGAAAATTTTGATCTTGGTTGACAGGTCGCCGTCGGCAACGCGACCCATGGCAGCAGACACCCTGTTAAGCCGAGTTACGAAATTTTTGATAAGGTAAACCGCACCGGCCAGACCCAGGATAAATGCCGCGGCGCCGGCAATGAGCATCAGTAGCCTGTTCTTTTTGAAGTCCCTCTCCGCGCTGTCAAAGGCAGCCTTGACATTACTTTCCTGGTAGGATACCTGAGCCTCGAAGGTATCCTGAAGCTTTTTGGTAAGAGGTCCGGCCTCTTTCAGCAACAGCGGAAGGGCTTTCTCTTTCTGATTGGCCAAAGCAAGCTCGATGACCCGATTGTTTGCCGCAGCAGCCGAACCGGCTTGGGCCTTTGATGCCTCGATCAGTGCTATGCCCTTCGGCATCTTTTCCAGCTCTTCCAGTTTTTGGAGATTTTCACGGTACGATGCTCTCGCATCTTCGATCCTTTTATTCAGTTGGCTGATCTCGTTGGCATCACGTACCAAAACCAGCTCCAGAACCGAATTTTCCAACTGGTCAAGGGACGCCATGGATCGAAAGGCATAGAGGGTCTTCTGGTATTCACCCTTAACCAGGCCCTCCATGGAATTTTTTACCTTCGAGGTGCTGTAGAGGCCATAAAAGACCATCAGGATCATCATTAACAGAATAAACCCGAAAACTGACCCCATCTTTGAACCCATTTTCATCTTGGCGAAAATCATATTGTTCTCCCTTTTTCCGTTGGTACTTCGTCGTCAGGTAATTTCATCTCTGATGGTCTCGCAAAAAATCGTCTTACCGCGAAAGCGGGTATCCATGGTTTATATAAGTTATTGAAATTCCTGGATTCCCGCCTTCGCGGGAATGACGTGAGTCCGAATTTTTGATCTTTCTGCGAGACCATCATCTCTGGATGACGCGGGCAACGATGTACCTGATACGGTGTCAACCCCTATTTCGATAGCCACATCCTATGTAGTAGTATTTTCGTCAAACAACGATACAACTTGAGCTTATTTTTAATTAAAAAACAAGATCATTATTTGCGTTTTCCAACACACAACGTAGAAGGCCATACCTACCCAGTCCATGAGCCATCTGGTGTTAACAGCCAGGGAGTTCTGGTTTCTCGAATTGTCTACTGCCCGGCACTGATAATCATTCAGGTCTGTTTGCCCGTGCCACATCAGGCAAAACAAAAGGGCGTCCACATTGGACGCCCTTTTCCATCACGGCTGAAAAATTCCCAGCCTGATGCCTGTGACTGATCACCGGTCACCTCATGCCAAACACCATGTACGTACCCTTTATACTGCCAACTTGAAATTGCCCACCAGATGCTGCAATTCATCGGCAAAGCGGGATAACTGGTTCGCCGCGGAGGCCGACTCCTGGGATCCCTTGGCGGTCTCATGGACAACTTCGGTAATTTGCTGAATGTTATTTGTAATCTCGTTGGTGGTGGCCGTCTGTTGCTCGGCGGCAGTGGCAATCTGATTGATCTGCATGGTAACCGAGTTGGCCTGCTCGAGGATCTCCTGCAGCGCCAGACCGGATCGTCCAGCATCCGCAGTGCCTTTCTCCACCGCCTTGACCCCCTCTTCCATGGAAGAAACCGCCCCTTTGGTCTCCATCTGGATCGCCTTGATCATGGCACCGATTTCCTTGGTGGCCTTGGTGGTCCGTTCCGCAAGGGCCCGAACCTCATCGGCAACCACCGCGAATCCGCGACCCTGCTCACCGGCACGGGCCGCCTCGATGGCCGCATTGAGGGCCAGAAGGTTGGTCTGGTCAGCGATGTCTTCGATGGTACCGACAATTTCACCGATCTGGTCGGAACGGGCGCCAAGGCTTTCCACCGTCAGAGCGGACTCTTTCACCCGTTCGGCGATACGGCCCATTTCATCCACCGTTTCCTGGACGACCGCAAAGCCCGAGGAAGCGGAATCACTGGCACGCTGGGAGCTTTCCACCGCCATCAGACAGTTGCTGGCGATCTCGGAACTGGTGCAGGACATTTCCTCACTGGCCGTGGCCACGGTGCCGGCCTGGGCCGCCACCTCTTCAGCACCGGTCGCAATCTGGTCGGAGGTGGCATACAGCTGGGTTGAGGCGGAAGCCACCTGCTCGGCGGTCGCCTTGATCGACGCCACCATACCGTTCAAGGAGGTCAGCATCCGGTTGATGGCATGACCAAGGTCGCCAATCTCATCCTTGGCAAAAATCTTGATATGCGTGGAAATATCGCCGTCGGCTATGCGCCCCATGGCGGCGGAAACACGGTTGAGACGCGTCACGAAGTTGTGGGTCAGGAAAATTGCACCGGCAAGGCCGAGAATGAACGCCAGCGCTCCGGCAATAAAAATGAACAGGCGTTGTCGTTCGTAAACACTGACAGCTTTTGCATACGCTGCCTTGACATTATCCTCTTGGTAAGTCACCTGAGCGAGGAATGTATCCTGGAGCTTTTTCGTAAGCGGGGACGCCTCATTCAGAAAGAGCGCCAGAGCTTCGCCCTTCTTGTTAGCCAGGGCAAGCTCGACCACACGATTATTTGCCGCCGCGGCGACACTCGCCTGGGACTTCGACTCATCGATCAGCTTGATGCCACGCGGGTCTTTTTCCAGTTCCTCCAGTTTCTTCAGATTCTCCTGGTAATCCGCCCGCGCCGCATCGAGTTCTTTTTTCAGCAGCAGCACTTCACTCGGATCCTTGACCATGACCAGTTTCTGAATCGAAATGACCAGGTTATTGAGGGCATCCATCGACCTGAAGGCATAGACGGTCTTCTGGTACTCGCCCGTTACGAGTCCTTCCATTGAGCTCTTCACCGTCGAGGTTCCACTGACCCCGAAATACATGATCAACAGCATCATGACCAGCACAAACCCGAACACCAGCCCCATCTTCGGTCCAATTCTCAACTTTGCAAATATCATCCCTACCTCCCCCGTTTCCTCACATGTAGTTGCCGAACAAAACCCTCACCACGATTGGATATCGCCACCCAAATCGCAACCAATGAAACACCAAGCAGATCGGCCTGTCAGGTTTGATACACAGTCCGCTCTGTCACCCCGACCGGCGGAAAGGGCTCTGAGACCTTTCCGAATGAACAGGAGTCTCCCCTTCGGTTCAAATACCGGAAATGAAGAAATCCGCCCTCCGGCACAGCAACATTAGTCTTTTCGTCATTAACGGATGTAACTTTAATTTTTTTATACGCACAAGTAACCGCTGGGACAGGGACTATTCGGTCAAACAAAAAGAGCGGCCCACCTGGGGCCGCCCTTTATCACACATTATTACGGGGGCAATTAAAGATATCAATGGTAGGGACACAACGCGCCATGCCCCTCCATCAGGCTTGTGATGTTTAATTGCCGAAGTACTATCATCAATTGTTTGTTTATTAGCGTTGTGATTCCTGTAAAGCCTGATTGATATCGGCTATAATATCTTCGACATCCTCGATCCCCACCGACAAGCGGATAAAGTCGGGGGTAACCCCGGTAGCAATTTGCTCCTGCTCCGAAAGTTGCTGGTGGGTGGTGGAAGCCGGGTGAATCACCAGGGACTTGGCATCACCGATGTTGGCCAGGTGAGAGAGCAGCTTGACGTTGTCGATGAATTTCTTACCCGCGGCCACCCCGCCCTTGATGCCAAAACCGATGATTGCGCCGCTTCCTTTCGGCAGATAGCGTGCCGCACGATCATAATCCTTGTGGCTGGGCAATCCGGGATAGTTGACCCAGGATATGTTCGGGTTCTGATCCAGCCATTCGGCGACCTTTCTGGCATTTTCCACATGGCGCGGCATGCGGACATGAAGTGTTTCCAGCCCCTGCAGTATCTGGAAGGCATTGAACGGCGAGAGAGGCGCGCCGATATCACGAAGCAGCTCCACCCGCATCTTGATGATATAGGACAGGTTGCCCAGTGCCTCCCAGAAACGGATGCCGTGATAGGAGGGATCCGGTTCGGTGAATTCGGGGAACCTGCCATTGTTCCAGGGAAACGTACCACCATCGACTACGCAGCCGCCAATACTCGTGCCATGTCCGGCGATGAACTTGGTGAGCGAATAGACGACAATATCCGCTCCGTGCTGGAGGGGTTTAAAAAGATAGGGTGTGGTAACCGTATTATCCACAACAAAAGGGATTCCCGCCTGGTGGGCAATGGCGGCAATCGCCTCGAAATCGTCCACATTGTTCTTCGGGTTTCCCACCGACTCGGTATAGACAAGACGGGTATTTTCATCAATGGCCGCACGTACCTTTTCGGGATCCGAGCTGTCAACAAACTTCACATCTATACCAAGCTTCGGCAAGGTGTAGTGGAAAAGGTTATAGGTGCCGCCGTAGAGGGAATCGGTTGAAACGATATTCTGACCGGCCTGGGTAATATTCAGCACGGCAAAAGTAGTGGCGGCCTGACCCGATGCCAGAGCAAGGGCGCCTACGCCGCCGTCGAGCTCGGCCATCCGTTTTTCCAGGACATCTGTGGTCGGGTTCATGATCCGGGTATAAATATTCCCCGGCTCTTCCAGTGCAAACAGTTTCGCGGCATGCTCCGAACTGCGAAAGACATAGGACGATGTCTGATAAATGGGAACGGCACGCGAGAGTGTCGCGGAATCGGGCACTTGCCCGGCATGCAGGGCAAGGGTATCAAAGCTGAAGCTGTTTTCCGACATGGTACTTCCCCCTTTGGATGGAGATTTGAAAATGGCGTTGCGGTCAATTCCGCAACAAAGTCGTGCAACGCGAAAATTTCTTCTGTCTTACTAGAATACTGCTTGTCTGGACTGAACTATCGTTACAGGGTCCGGGCCCTGCCATAAATCTCCGTCAACTCCAGGAGCCGCTTGGCAAGTTTGGCAGTAAGCGCATTTTTACCGAAACGCCATGACCAGTTGCCGCCCGCTATCCCAGGCATGTTCATCCGGAATTCAGCGGGAAGTTCCAACAGATCCTGCAACGGGAGCACAACTGTGTCGGCTACCGAAGCAAGGGCAGTTCGGATCAAACTCCAGACAATCCCGTCAGCGGTACAATCGAGATACCGGAGAACCATTTTCTTTTCCCGGGCAGAAAGTGAGCTGAACCAGCCTAATGTTGTGTCATTGTCATGCGTCCCGGTATAGACAACGGAACTGCAGACATGATTATGGGGAAGATAGGGATTGTTGGGACCGGATCCGAACGCAAACTGAAGAATCTTCATGCCGGGAAAAGAGAACCTGTCCCGCAATGCCTCCACGTCCGGCGTGATATGCCCCAGGTCTTCTGCGACTATCGGCAAATCGCCGAGCGCAGCCGAAAGCGCCGAAAACAGGGCTTCTCCCGGACCGGGTACCCAGCGACCGTTGATGGCCGTTTTTTCACCGTAGGGCACCTCCCAGCAAGCCGCAAACCCTCGGAAATGATCGATTCGTATCAGATCATACAAGTCAAGTGAAGACCGTACGCGTTCTATCCACCAGGCATACCCCTCCTGCGCCATGGCATCCCAGTCGTAGAGAGGATTCCCCCACAGCTGCCCGGTCTTGCTGAAATAATCGGGGGGGACTCCGGCAACCACGGTCGGACGACCCCCTTTGTCCAGATGGAAGAGATGGGGGTTAGCCCAGACATCACAGGAATCGTAGGCAATAAAAATGGGAATATCGCCGAATATTTCGACGCCCTGACGAATGGCATACTCCCGAACTTCACGCCACTGTCGAAAAAACTGCCACTGCTGATATTTCAGCTCCCCTATTCTGGATCCTAGATCCTCCGATACCTTCTCCAGCACAGCGGGTTCACGGCGAGCGATCTCTTCGGGCCAATCAGACCAGCTCATGCCCGGGTACAACTCCTTCAAGGCCATGAACAGGGCAAAATCATGGAGCCAGGGAGTCGTATCGCAAAAGTGCCAGAACTCATCCATCCGCACCGTTCTGCCGCCGGCAAAGAAGGCTGCTGCCGCGGTGTGAAGCACTCCGAGTTTGGTGTCGATGACCTGTTGGTAGTCCACCCGGTCCGAAGAGAGATCATCCGGAAGAGGCACTGCGGTCAAATCCCCTTCCTCCACGAGTTGCTGGAGGTCGATAAGCAGTGGATTGCCGGCAAAGGCCGAGTAGCACATGTAGGGAGAATTGCCATAGGAGGTATACCCAAGGGGAAGAACCTGCCACAGGGTTTGACCGGAACGGTGGAGAAAATCGATAAAATGCCGCGTCGCGGAGCCAAAGGAGCCGATACCACCGGGACCGGGAAGCGATGTCGGATGAAGAAGAATACCGCTTTTTCTCACTCGTTGCATGGTACCCCCCAGGATACGAATTCTGTCAATTTTCCACTCCCCACGCCCGACTGACAATTACCACCCTAACCCTCCTGGAGGTACAATCCCCCTCCTGATTCAGGAGGGATCAGGGTGGTTAGATCAGACAGCGGCCAGAATACTGTCAATCCTGGCACTGTCGAGGGTTTCCTCATCAATGAGTGCCATCGCCAGAGCATCCAGCTTGGGACGATTGCTCGAGAGGATCTCCATCGCCCTTTCTTCCGCATCCTTGATAACGGCTGCAATTTCCTGATCTATAAGCCAAGCCATTTCTTCCGAGAAAGTCTTTTCCTGGGCCAGCTTCATGCCGAGAAAGGGATGTTCCTCACCGCGACTGAAGGTGACAGGTCCGATCCTTTCACTCATCCCCCACTGACAGACCATTTTTTCGGCCAGTTCGGTTACCATCTTCAGGTCACTCTGCGCACCCGTCGAGATATCGTTGAAAACAAGACGTTCCGCGACCCGTCCGCCGAGGACAACGGAAAGCCTGTTGATCAGGTAGGTTTTCGGATAGTGATGCCGGTCATCCTCGGGAAGCTGTTGGGTTATGCCCAGTGCCATGCCGCGGGGGATAATCGTCACTTTGTGGACCGGATCGGTGCCGGGCAGAAGCTTTGCCACCAGCACATGCCCGGACTCGTGAAATGCCGTAATCCGCTTCTCCAGGTCAGATAGATACAACTTCCTCTCGCCACCCATCAGGACCTTGTCCTTGGCAAGTTCCAGGTGCCGCATGGTTACCGTTTCAGCGTTTTCGCGGGCCGCAAGAATGGCTGCCTCATTGACCAGACTCTCCAGATCGGCGCCGGTCATTCCGGGCGTACCCTTGGCGATAACAGCAAGGTCCACGTCCGCGGACATGGGTGTTTTACGGGTATGCACCTTCAGGATGCTTTCCCGGTCACGCCAGTCAGGACGCTCGATGACAACCCGCCGGTCGAAGCGTCCGGGCCGGAGAAGCGCCGGATCGAGAACATCAGGCCGATTTGTGGCAGAGAGGACGATCACCTCTTCGTGAGATTCAAAGCCGTCCATCTCGGAAAGAAGCTGGTTGAGTGTCTGTTCCCTCTCGTCATGCCCGCCGCCGAATCCGGCACCTCGACTCCGGCCGACCGCATCCAATTCGTCAATAAAAATGATGCTCGGCGCCTCTTTTCGCGCCACCGCAAAAAGATCCCGCACCCTGCTGGCCCCGACACCGACAAACATCTCAATAAACTGGGACGCGGAAATACTGAAGAAAGTCACCCCCGCCTCACCGGCAACAGCCCTTGCCAGAAGTGTTTTACCCGTACCGGGAGGTCCAACGAGCAGAACCCCTCGCGGCACCTTTCCGCCGACCCGCTCGAATTTTTTCGGGTCCTTTAAATACTCTACGACCTCATACAATTCCTGTTTTGCTTCCTCCATGCCGGCCACATCGGCAAAGGTGACGGAGGTCGATTTCTGGGCGTTATGCAACTTGGCGCCGGACTTGGCGAATCCGCCCATCATGGTGCCCGGCCCCTGGCCCCTCATACTGCGTGCAAAGAAGACCCAAACACCGATAATGAGGAGCCAGGGAAGCAGATAGAGCAAGGCGGTTGCAAGCGGTGACGATTCTGTTGAAACCGCCTTTACGGTGACCTTCTTCGCCTGCAGCTCTGCCATCAGGTCAGGATCCTGGATCTCCGGAACAATCGTGAAAAATTTCGTTGTTTCCTTTGGTGGCGTCGGCTTGCCCGCCTCCTGAGCAGGGGGCACCTTGGCCTTGAAGACCCCGTTGATGAGAGAGCCCTTTATCGTCACCTCTTTTACATTATTCCGTGCAAGTTCGTCCTTGAACTGACTGTAGGGAACCTCGTTCCTTTCTGCCTGACCCTTCTGACTCATCATCGGATAGATGACATTGAGCAAAATCACAAAAGCCAGGAGTGCCAGTAACGGCTTCCATATCGATTGCGCCATTCAGGTATCCTCTCGTGAAAGTTTGGCATGCATAGTACTTTATACCGTCCTGAGCAGATCACGGCAACTGGTTATTATCCGAAGATCAGAAATAACGGGCCTTGATCAAGCGGGCTTTCAAATCGTATCAGGACGGGACGGTTTGAATAAATTTGACAAATACCCCGGCATCTTCTAATTATGAGTCACACTTTCTCACCAGGATTGGTCGCCACACCCCCACCAACTCTATCGCAGCCGGCTAACATTTTCTGACCTGTCACTGACCAGCAGACGTTTGAAACCGGGTATGAGATGAGACGGGAACACTGCCTGATGCAGGAGACGGTTCTCGTCCGCAACAACCAACACCTGGCAGCACAGGAGCAATGCACATGTCAACATCCGATCTTCTCTGGGCAGGATTCGCCGTTATAATTACCATCATGATAACCCTTGACCTGGGAGTATTCAACAGGAAGAGTCATGAGGTTTCATTCCAGGAAGCACTTACCTGGACTCTTGTCTGGGTAAGTCTCGCCTTTTCTTTCAACGCAGGCATACTCTATTTTATGGGTTCAACCAAGGCGCTGGAATTTCTGACCGGCTACCTGATCGAAGAGTCACTCTCGATCGACAACCTGTTTGTCTTTATCCTGATTTTTTCCTATTTCCATGTCCCCCGCAAATATCAGCCGAAGATTCTGAAATGGGGCATCCTCGGCGCCCTTGTCATGAGGGGCCTCTTCATTTTTCTCGGAATCGAACTCTTCGAACGCTTTCACTGGATGATCTACCTGTTCGGAATACTCCTGATCGTAACAGGAATCAAAATGGCGTTCGGCGGCGAAGAGAAAATCAATCCGGAGAAAAACCTCCTGGTTCGTCTGGCGAGAAAATTCGTTCCCATCACCAAAAAGACGTATGGCGACCGGTTTTTCATCCGCCGAGGAGGCATTCTTGCGGCAACACCGCTCTTTTTGACGCTTCTGGTGGTTGAAAGCAGTGATGTAATCTTCGCCATCGATTCAATCCCGGCAATCCTGGCAATTACCAAAGACCCCTTTATTGTCTACACCTCGAACGTCTTTGCCATTATGGGCCTCAGGTCACTCTATTACCTGCTCAGCAATGTATTGGAGATGTTCGCGCACCTGAAGCTGGGAGTCTCCTTCATCCTTGCCTTTATCGGGGCCAAGATGCTTATCTCGTCCGTGTACCATATCCCCATATATTTTTCTCTCGGGGTAATCGTGGGAGCTCTCGCCATATCCATCTTCACCTCAATTACGATCGGCGCCAAGAGCAAGAAATGCGTCAAACTATAAAAAAAACCCGGGACAGTGGATTCATCCCGGGCAATACCTTTAGGAGCCGGTCGGACTTACCAATTCCTGTCCCCCGAGACGTCCCTTCAGGGTTCCGCTCGGTGATCACGGGAAACAGGGCCTCCGGGAAAAACCCGCCGTGCGTATATTTCAAAGACGGCAAGGAACAGTGCCAGAATAATTGGTCCCGTGACCACGCCGAGTGGCCCGAAAGCGAAGATGCCGCCAAGGACACCGAGGGCGATGATGAACAGCGAAAGATGGGCCCTCCCGCTGATGAATAATGGACGAAGAAGATTATCAATCATCCCCACAACAAACATTCCCCAGGCAAGAAGCACGAGTCCCTGCATCAAGTTTCCCCCGAGCATGAGCCAGAGAGCGCCTGGCAGCCAGATCAGGGCTGTTCCCACCACGGGAACCAGTGCGGCAATCGCCATCAGCGCCCCGAAAAGAATCGGCGAGGGAAGCCCGCTGAACCAGAAGCCTATTCCGCCCAGGGTCCCCTGTATGAGACAAGTGAGTAGAATACCGTAGATCACTGCCGAGATCACGCGTTTGATCGTATCGAGAAGTGCCTCGCTTTCAGCCTCATCCAAGGGGAGTACGGACAGGAATCGCTGCAGGAATGCTTCGCCGTCTCGGTAGAGGAAAAAGAGCGTTATCACCATCAGGACCAGTTTGATGATCATCAGGAAGAAGTTCTTGAGAAGTGCCGTCGAATACCCGAGCAGAAAGGCTGCAACTGATTTCAGCGCCGGAAGCAGGGTGGTGCCGATCTCGATATCCAGCATGGTCAGCAGGGGCTGGATCCGGTCCAGAATCGGCTGGATAGCGGGATTGTGGGACAAGGTCCCCAATATATCGGAACCTCCCGCAGCGGTGAGAGTTTCGAGGTACTGGTAGACCTGCGTGACCTCCAGGCCGAGAACAAAGATGAACAGCACAAAGGGTACCACCAGGGTCAGGACCACCAGTGGTGTCATGATCGAGGCGGCTATCGTACCCCTTCCGGGCAGTCGTTTTCTGAGCCTGCGATACAGGGGATAGGTAGAAATACCGATCACCCCGGCCCATCCGAGCGTACCAAGAAAAGGGGCCAGAATATAATAGACGAGGTACAGAAATCCCAGCAGGAAGAAAAAATTCATCAGGGTGAAAAAAAGTCTACGGTCCATGGGCCATCCATTTATCCGGCATCGCGGGAAATCTTCGGGCAATTACTACGATGCCTCGGTTTTTAGAATCCTGACTTTCAGAATAGTGGTTTTGGTGACCTCCTCGCAAATCATTTCGATTCCGTCCACCACCACCTTCTCACCTTGCTCGGGTAACCTTCCCAGTTTGTCCAGAATCAAGCCGGCAAGCGTATCGTAGGGGAGGTCTTCCTCGCTCTTGATATTCAGGAAATCCTCCAGGTCGGAAAGCGTGATCATGGCTTCAACGATACTGCTGCCGTCCGCCAACCGTTGCACCTTTCCGGGTTCTCCAATGTCATGCTCATCCTCGATTTCGCCAACCAACTCCTCCAGAAGATCCTCGGTGGTTGCCAGTCCGCTGATACCGCCGTATTCATCGACCACCAGCGCCATGTGGATCCGTTTCCGCTGCATCTCTTTCAGAAGATTATTAACTTTCTTCGACTCGGGGACATAGAAAGGCGGGCGGATGATCGTCTCGATATCGAAACCGGGTTCAGTCACCATACCACCGAGGAAATCCTTGCCGTGGATAAATCCGACGATCTCTTCAATGGAACCCCGATACACCGGGTAGCGCGAATACTTGTTCTCCAGTACGGTCTGCAGCATCTGCTCGCGCGACTCAGCCAGATTGAGGCCAACAACCATCATGCGGGGCACCATCACTTCCCGCACGCAGGTATGGGTAAATTCGAATATATTTTCGATGTACTCCCGCTCCGTGGCACTGAAAACCCCGGTTTCCTGGCCTTCCTGGATAATATGTTCGACTTCCTCCCGGGTGATGAATGCCTGACCCCCTTCGGCCTTGATGCCCATGAGAGAGAGAACTGCCCGGTTGGACGCTGCAAGAAAGCTTACCGCAACGGAACCGACAGCAGCAATGAACTTAATAGGTTTCGCCACCCGGAGCGACATGGAATCGGCATATTGCAAGCCAATCGTTTTCGGCACCAGTTCTCCGAATATCAAGGTGAAATAGGCGATCAGGAGGACCACGACGGCAATGGACAACGGTTCAGCCGCGTGTCGTATGAATTCAATAGGAGCAGTAAGCAAAAGGGGCTTGAGGAACTGAATTGCCGCGGCCCCGCCAACCGCGGAAGCCATGGTGCCTACCAGGGTAACGCCGATCTGGACCGTGGCCAGAAAACGATGGGGGTCATCCTGGAGTGACTCTACGATCTTTGCCTTGGGATCCCCGATTGACACCAACTGGGCAATCCTGCTTTTGCGGGCCGAGAGGATAGCAAGTTCCGATCCGGAGAAAAAACCGTTTGCCAGAATCAGCAGAACTACCAGAAATAATTCCAACCATACAGAATCCAAACCTGCCTCCTTGCTGCAGAGCTATCCCGAAAGGTGAATATCCACGGCACAGTCCGCGGAACTGGATCAACAATCAGAAAATCCCTTCCAGAAGTTCCAGACAGGCATCATCCTTGTTCAAGGTATACAGATGCACTCCTGGCGCCCCCCCTTTGAGGAGATCAAGGATCTGACTGCGCGCATGCCGTATGCCGAGAGCCTGTACCGCCTCAGCCCCCCCCTGCGCCTCGGCCTCTTCCAACTCCCGGAGGAGTTGAGGCGGCACGGTTGCTCCGCACAGCGACACAACCTTCTGAATAACTTTGAGGCTGAAAATGGGCATGACACCGGGTATAATGGGTTTCTCAATACCGAGCTCCCGTGCCCGCCGCACAAAATCCCAGTAGTAGTTATTATCAAAAAAGAGCTGGGTGACGATAAAATCGCCGCCTTGATCAACCTTGCGTTTAAGGGCCTGCAGATCCATTTCCGGATTAACTGCCTCGGGATGACTCTCCGGATAGCCGGCCACTGCGACTCCCATGGTCGGAAATCGTTTTTTGATAAAGGTAACAAGGTCTGAGGCAAAGATAAAATCTATCGATTCGGGCAGCACAACCGCCGGATCCTGCGGCCGGTCTCCCCGGAGAGCGAGAACGTTGTCTACTCCGGCGGCAACCAGGTCATCCAGGAAGGAAACAATACTCTCCTCGGTGGCACCGACACAGGTGAGGTGAGCCATCGGCTCGAGAGAAAATTCCCGTTTCATGCGGGTAACGATCTCCATGGTATTGTCCCGGGTGCTGCCTCCCGCTCCATAGGTTACTGAAACAAACAGTGGCTGAAGATCACGGAGTTTATCGACGGTACGAAAAAAAGCCGGCCAGTCGGAGGGGTTTTTGGGTGGGAAAAACTCCAGGGACAGAAATTGCTTCCCGGGAACCATACGCTCAACAATGTGCACAAAACTCTCCTTGAAAAAGCCGTCTCCCTGCGGGAAAAACGGCCTGATAAAATAATGTGAATATACGGACACCGTACGATGAAACGTATAGCACGGGGCCCTTATATTTGCAAGGGTCACCATACTCCGCGAAACTGCTGAGGTAGCGGTTTCACAGAGAACGAAAGTATGGTACAACTATAGTGGATTTTGAAGCCGACAGATCGGCAAAGCTGCTGGGTCGCCACTGCTACCCACACCGAAACGGAAGGTTCACCACAATGCCCGAGTCACTTTCACTCATCGACACGCACGCACATATCGACGGCAAGGAGTTCCAGGCCGACTTTGACGCGATGCTCACCAGGGCCGCACTTGCCGGCGTTTCCCGCATAATTACCGTTGGTGCGGATATCGAGTCCAGCAGGAAGGCCTGCGAACTTACCTGTCAACATGACACCATCTACTGCTCCGTTGGCGTTCACCCCCATGACGCCGAGCGGGTCAGCGAAAAAACCTATGACATCATCCGCCAACTGGCAATGGAAACACCGAAAAATGTTGCTATCGGCGAAATCGGTCTGGACTTTTACCGTGATCGTTCTCCTCGCGACATTCAGGAACAGGTTTTTCGCCGTTTTCTCATACTGGCCTCCGAGCTTTCCCTTCCCGTCATCATCCATGACCGTGAAGCCCATGAGCCGATCCTGCGGATTCTGCGGGAAGAAAAATCGCGCGGCATCCGGGGCGTGCTCCACTGTTTTTCGGGTGATCTGAACATGGCGCGGGAATGTGTGGACCTGGGGTTGTATCTCTCCATACCCGGAACAGTTACCTTTCCCTCCAATGACCAGCTACGATCCGTGGTTAGCGGCATCCGGATGGAAAACCTGCTTCTGGAAAGCGACTGTCCCTACCTCGCCCCGGTCCCCTTCCGAGGAAAGCGCAACGAACCTTCCTATCTGAAATTCACGGCAGAAAAAGTCGCGGAGTTGAAAGGGCTCTCCCTGGATGATGTGGCACGCATCACGACCCTCAATGCAGAAACCCTTTTCGGCGTGGGCAGAAAGGAGCAACAGGCATCGATAGCATACAAGATTCGGAACTCTCTCTATCTGAACATCACCAACCGCTGTTCAAACCGCTGTTCCTTCTGCGCAAAATTCAGCGACTTCTTTGTCAAGGGTCACTTTCTCAGGCTGGATCACGAACCATCCGTTAGCGAGGTAATGGCCGCGATCGGCGACCCTACCGGCTATGACGAAATCGTCTTCTGCGGCTACGGGGAACCGCTCCTTCGCCTTGACCTCGTACGGGAGGTCGCCCGACTGCTGAAAAAAATGGGTTGCCGCATCAGGATCAACACCGACGGTCAGGCAAACCTGATCCATGCAAGAAACATCCTCCCGGAACTTGCCGGTCTGGTGGACGCCATCTCGGTAAGCCTCAACGCCGCAGACTCCGAAACCTACGAAAAGCTCTGCGCCACCCCATTCGGCACCGCAGGCTTCGCGAGCGTCTGTGACTTTCTCACCGAAGCGAAGAAATATATCCCCACGGTGGTAGCATCGGCGGTTACCGTTCCCGGCCTCGACGTGGAGGCCGTGCGCCGCCTGGCAGAAACATTGGGTGTCGATTTTCGAGAGAGGGAGTATGCAGATGTTGGTTGAGTCACCAATCTGGTCAAGCAGCATAGGCGCATCACCGACTACTTCCCTTGGCGAAAACGACTCCATCGGACTCTGTCTCGGTGCCTGCTCCATCACCATTGCCCGGCGTCATGGAGGACGTCTTTCCTTTTCCCGGCTACAGCATGACGGCAAGGTTGACGAGGTGCTGCGCCAGTTTCTCGGCACGGCCCTTCCGGCCAGGGTCGGCATTACCGGACGATCATTCCGGGACCTGATTACCGTCCCGACCCTCTCGGAACCTGAAGCCGTGGAACGTGCCTATGCGGCCATCCGCCCCATCTGTCCGGATATCGACTGCATCGTTTCCGCCGGAGGAGAAACCTTTCTCGCCTATTTCCTCGACCGAAGCGGACGAATACGTTCCGTACAGACCGGCAACAAATGCGCCTCGGGCACCGGCGAATTTTTCCTCCAGCAGATACAGCGGATGGGCATGGATCTGCAGGAAGCGATACGCTGCGCCGTTGGTGAAGAGCCCTACCCCGTTGCCGGAAGGTGTTCGGTGTTCTGCAAATCGGACTGTACCCATGCCCTGAACAAGGGATTGCCCAAAGGTCGCGTCAGCGCCGGACTGAGCCGGATGATGGCGGGGAAAATCATCGAGATTCTGAAAAAAAACCATCCGCACCGGATTCTCGTAATTGGCGGCGTATCCAGGAACAATGTCGTGCTGGACTTCCTCCGGGAAAGTTATCCAAACACGCTGACGCTCCCTGAATCGCCCTATTTCGAGGCTCTCGGAGCACTGACCTGGGCGGAAGCGAATAATTCAGAGCTTACCACCACCGATACACTCTTCACCCCGGCCCATACCTCTTTCACCTTTCTTCCGGGACTGAAGGAGGGCCTGACGAAGGTAACCTTCAACACCATGGAGCGCGGTCAATTCCACGACGGCGAGTATATCCTCGGTCTCGATGTGGGAAGCACGACAACCAAGGCCATCCTGCTCCGGATTGATACCTGTTCCATCACCGCGGGGGTGTATCTGCGAACCTCGGGAGATCCGGTAACGGCCAGCCGTCGTTGCTATGGTGAACTGCTGCGCCAGATTCCCGCTGGAGTTTCTCCGAGGATTGTCGGCATCGGAACCACCGGAAGCGGCCGGCAGATTGCCGGGCTCCACGCCCAGACACCCGGAGTGATCAACGAAATCGTCGCCCATGCCGCGGCAGCAGTATTTTTCGACCCGGAAGTTGAAACAATTTTTGAAATCGGCGGGCAAGACGCCAAGTATACGTACATTACCAATCGGGTGGCGAGCGACTACGCCATGAACGAAGCATGTTCTGCGGGAACGGGATCATTTCTCGAAGAGGCCTGTCGTGAAACCCTCGGTATAACCACTGAGGAGATCGAAGCCATTGCCCTTTGCTCCACGTCGGCACCCAACTTCAGCGACCAGTGCTCGGCCTTTATCAGCAGCGACATCAAGACCGCCGTACAGGAAGGGATAGCGCGGGAAGACATCATCGCCGGACTGGTCTACTCGGTGTGCCAGAATTACCTCAACAGGGTAAAGGGCGCGCGCCCGGTCGGCAAAAAAATATTCATGCAGGGAGGCGTTTGCTACAACCGTGCGGTACCGGCGGCCATGGCGGCCCTGTGCGGCCAGGAGATCATTGTCCCCCCGGAACCGGGACTTATGGGCGCCTTCGGAGTCGCACTGGAAGTAAAGCGGAAGATCGAGACAGGGGCACTGAGCAAAGGCGACTTCTCGCTGCGGGAACTGGCAGACCGGGAGGTACACTACAAAGATCCCTTCATCTGCGGCGGCGGCAGAGAAAAGTGCGACAGAAAATGCTCGATTGCCCGCATCGAGGTAAACGGCACCCTGTACCCGTTCGGCGGAGCCTGCGATCTGTATTACAATCTACTCAAACAAAAAAATTCGGATGCCGAAGGGCTGGATCTGATAAAGGTCCGTGAAGATCTTGTGTTCCGCAAATACGCCCCCCGGCTTTGTGAAGAGAAGGGCGCAATTACCGTCGGTATCCCGATTTCCCTTCTGACAAACACCCTCTATCCCTTCTATGCTACGTTCTTCACTCGACTGGGTGTGCGTGTCGTGCCGGGCATCACTCCCGACCCCGAGGGAATGGAATCTCCGGGAGCCGCATTCTGCTTTCCCATCCTCCTCAGCCACGCCTTTCTCCAGGGGCTACTGCAGCAGGAGGTAGATTATATTTTCATCCCCCAGGTGAAAAGCCTGGCACAAGATACCAGCGAAGAGACGAACTGTACCTGTCCCCTGGTACAGGCTGAACCGTACTTCCTGGAGGCGGCATTTTACGATTCGCTGCAAAAGAAGCTCCTTACGGAGGTACTCGAATTCGACAACCCTGCCGGTCTGCGCAAGGCGTTCCTTGCCCTTGGCCGACAGCTGGGATTTTCCCGAAAAATAGCCCTGCAAGCCTTCAACGAGGCCAGCAGCACCTTTGAGGCCATGCTCGCCGAAATGCATGAGCTCGGCCGAAAATTCCTCGAGAGCCTGTTGCCGGATGAAAATGCCATCGTCCTCTTCGGCCGTGCCTACAATGCCTTCAGCAAATTCGGCAACATGGGCATCCCCCACAAGTTTGCCAGCCGCGGCTTCCGGGTACTACCCCATGACTTTCTCCCCCTGCGGGAACTGGGTGAAACGTCGATCAACCAGATGTACTGGGCAACCGGCCAGGGAATCATGCAGGCGGCAAATTTCGTTCAGTCGCACCCGAACCTGTTCGGCGTTTTCGTCACCAACTTCAGCTGCGGTCCGGATTCCTTCATAACCAGCTATTTCCGTGACACAATGGCCAGCAAGCCATCACTCACCCTCGAAGTCGACGCCCATACCGCGGATGCCGGTATCGATACCCGCATCGAGGCGTTCCTCGACGTCATCAACGGCTACCGGGAGCTGTCCATCAAGACGGAGGTAGCATCCGACTTCACCCCTGCCCGTATGATTGACGCCAATGGTCGCCACTACATCGAAACCGGAGACGGAAAACGCTACCGGATTACCGATCCCGAGGTTCATCTCGTCATCCCTTCCATGGGTGACACGAGCACCGAATGCCTTGCGGCAGCCATGCGCTACGTCGGCATCAAGACAACCGCCCTTGCTCCGCCCGGCCAGAAAGAGCTGACCATCGGCAAAGGACATGCCTCCTGCAAGGAATGCCTGCCGCTCATTCTTACCACCGGATCGCTGGCAAACTATCTGCAGGAAGTGCGCAAGGACGGAGAGGTTCTGGTGTATTTGATGCCCGAGACAGACGGGCCCTGCCGCTTCGGTCAGTACAATGTCTTTGTAAAGAACTTTCTGCGCAAAAACAGAATTGCTGATGTGGCGCTCTTAACCCCCACCTCCAGCAACAGCTACGCCGGTCTGCCGCCGGGGCTTGCACGTCGGGCCTGGCTCGGACTTTCCATCGGGGATGGTCTTGAGGAGGTACACGCCGGGATCCTGACCCTGGCGGCTGACCGGGAAGAAGCTCTTGCCGCCTTCAACCGGGCAAGCACGCGGCTCATAGCAAGCATTGCCACGGATCGCTACGATGACCTCATGAAAACCTTGCAGGAAGAGATGGCCGGACTTGCCTCGCTGAAGAAGAAATACCGACTTGATGAGGTGACCCGGATTGCCCTGGTGGGTGAGATTTTCGTTCGGCGGGATGGCTTTTCACGGCAGTATCTGGTGGAGAGTCTGGCAGAAAAGGGAATTCTGGTACGGACGGCCCCGATTACCGAGTGGCTCCACTACACGGACTACTGCGTCAGGACAGAATTGAACGGCCCTATTTCACTTAAACGGAAACTGGCACTCAGTCTGAAGAAAATGGTCATGCGCAAAGACGAACGTCTTATTTTCCGTCACCTCGCCTGCTCCGGTTTCCATGACGGTCACGCAGTCGACATGGAACACCTGATGTCGAAAGGGGCAACCCTCCTCAACCCGCAACTGACCGGCGAGGCAATTCTGACCATCAGTTCGGCCCTCACCGATATCGGAGATGAGTGCCATGGAGTGATCAGCATCGGACCATTCGGCTGCATGCCCTGCCGCATTGCGGAATCTATTCTCAGCTACCGTCTTGAACATGAGAAGGAGCATTTTTCCCGTTCAAAAGGCAGCTTCTGGGCACGCAACAAGGAAACACTCCATCTCCCGTTCCTGGCCATCGAAAGCGACGGCACGCCCTTTTCCCAACTGGTGAAAACACGGCTGGAAAGCCTCCTTCTTGCGGCGAACCGCCTGAAGGATGATTTGCGGAACCACTGAGAGGCCGGCCCAGTTTCATTGGAATTACAATGGAAACTGAAATGCAGCGGCGTAGATTAATCGCGCCCTATTGGGCCTGATGAAATACAACTGAATAAACTGGATGGCCGCTTAAAAATACAACCGTAAAGAGCAACTGACAATTATTCAAAAATGTGATACTTATCCAAGTCAACAGGTGATAAAAACCTGACATCATCAACTACCAAGGAGCTGTAAATAAATATCATGGTCAAGATTGCGCTCGGATTCAGGTCAGATTTGACCGAACTGATTGAGCCAAACCGCAGACCTAGCAGGGCTACGTTGAGGATTTGGTGATTGAAGTTCGGTCAAAGATGGCCTGAAGATGAGATGCAAAATGCCCATGGTATTTGTTTGCAGCTCCTAAGGAGAAACCATGACTAAAGCAGAGTTTATTGCAGCTGTAGCAGTAGAGCTTGACGTACCTAAGAACGTTGCAGCCGAGACCGTTGACGCATTCTTAAAGGTCACAACCGACCTACTCAAAGCTGGTGACAAAATTACTTTCCCGGGCTTCGGCACATTTGAGGTGGCCTCGCGTGCAGCTCGCACTGGTCGTAATCCTCAGACTGGCGCAGAGATTCAGATTGCAGCTTCCAAGTCTGGCAAGTTTTCTGCTGGCAAGAATCTCAAGAACCTGTAGTCGACATCCATAAAAAGCCAGCCCGCTTCCCCCTGTATCAGGATAGCTATCGCCTCGGATGGGTTGTTTAACCCCGGCGATAGTCGGTGACCTCATACGTATTTTATCAACATCTGGGGGCAGCAAGATTTCGATGGGGTAAGGATTGCAAGATTGCAAGTTGGATAGAAGAAGGTGCAAAGTTGCAATCCTGTCCCCACTTTCCCTCCACTCCACTTTCCCTCTGACCCCACTTTCCCTTCCTGACCGGCCTGTTCACGGATAACCTTGCCAAGTTTTCAATTCGGAAACGAGGGATTTTTGACTCGGCCTTCGACCGACCCCTTCGGGGCATCTTCATGGTCCAACTCGCTGTGCTCGTTGTCGTCCTGGCAAGGGAATCAAGGGGTTGCGCGGAGGCGTACACAGGTACGCCGCACAAGTAAGCCCGCGGATTAACACAGCCAGGGCGGAAAAGAACCGTTTCCGGATGAAAACCGGTTTGCTTCAAGTTTACGGTCTTCTGTTAGCTTGGTCCAAGCCCTCACGGGGTTGAAAATCCATTCCGACTATTCGTCTTTCAAGGGCTGACCTATCCGACATTATAGTTTATCTTCCCATTTGAAACCGCTGCGCTTAATGCTGATAACAGTGCCGTTCTCATCTTCGAGCCGTAGATTGCTATCTTCATGAAACTGCTTACGGATTGCCCTGCGTTTTGCGTCCGTTAATCTGCTGGCCGCAAAGGTAAATGTTTCACTTTCGATAGTAAAAACCAAGGTATCTGATTGACGGACAACATATGTTTTTTTCATGGTGTTCTCCTGTTGCATTTCAACTGCTTGGTAACTCACAGGGGGACGAAAGCGAAGCTGAAGGGCTTCCGGTGCAGTTAATCGTTGGCCACGCCCATTACTCGTGAATCACTCACCGCCTTTTGCATTTGACCTCTTCCTTGAACTCCTCACGAGTGGCCTCCAGCTTGACTTTGCACGGGCCATCCCAGAACTCTTCCTTCCACTCGCCATGCCCTGCAGCCCCGATGCCATCCTTGCACTTGACCTCTCGTTTGAATTCGCCCTGCTTTGATTCGATCTTCACTTCGCAAGGGCTTTCCCAGTAGGGGGCGCGCCATGCGCCTCGCCACCAGTCACGATTTGAATCATCGCTGTGGGCTAAACTCGGGAGGAGTGCACATGCAGACAAAAGGAGTAGGACTGTTGATGCAATTCGGTTGATCATTTCGGCACCTCTCAAGGATGATTTAATTGACTTCGACAGTTTGCAATTCTGACCCCATAATCTTCCTGATCAAAGCTTAGCGGAGAATATTCGAAATGTATAGTGATGAGATCTGACCCTTAGTGCTCTTTTTTTTCATTCAGCGACAACAACGTATTGAGATTCGATGGGGTCAGTGAGATTCGATGGGGATTGCAATCTGGATAAGAGAAGTTAATCCCAACCCCACTTTCCCGCATGTCATTAACGGTCGGATCATCTGGAAGGGTAAGAATAGATATGAGCCATTGACTTTAAACAGGAGAAATATTACTATATTCAAAATTATGAATATTATGTCTGGGAGGTCAATTATGCCTATGTACGAATACTCATGCACAAAATGCGGTCAGCGATTTGAAAAACTGGAGAAAAAGGCGGCGACTGAAACTGTGGCGTGCCCGAACTGCGGGTCAACCGAGGTAAGCAAAGAAATTTCATCTTTTTCCTCAACCGGGTCAACTTCAATAGAATTCTGCGGCAATGAGGGCTGAAGATTCTGAGCGATGCCAGGTTGGCATCATATACAATCAGGTGTAGAAAACACAGCAGTACGATGTTTGACGAATTACCGGGGCAACAGAAATTATACAGGTACCGGGCCGATTGCCTCATCTGCGAAGCCGAGCCGATCTACCGCAATTCTGTTACACAGAGCACATGAAACTATTGCGGTCCGCGGTATAAAACTTCCGTTCTCTGTGCTCGCGGACATTTTGTCTGACCAACTATTGAGGAGGCACGATGAAAAGCATTATTATAATCACCGCTATTGTAATTATCTGGGTTCTTCTGCAAAAAGTGATTCTGCCAAGACTTGGCATAGCTACTTGAATGTCAGATGCATGCAATCTCGCGGGCCGAGATCAGAAAAAGAAAGAGACCAGTAGCAATGGCGCGGTTAAAGGCAGGGACTACGATTCAAGGCAGAAATAGGGAGGACTTTTTCGCCACGCCGGAGCGCTCCTTCTTCCGTTACCGCCGGAGCGCTCGGAGGGCATAGAGGAACGCCCATGATATTATGCGTTTATCATCTGTTCCATACGCCATCCATTCTCGACTGCAAGCTTCTCCCCTCTTTACACAGCTCGAGTGACAGCCGATTGTATTTCAACGGGCCGGTTCAGCGGAGGGCGAAGCCAGTCCGCTGCAATCCGTAGGCCGGGGCTAAACAACGCCGAGCGCTACAGCAACGAAGCCGGAGCCGTTCACACCAGCGTGGCTGACGGGGACGAGGGGAAACGCAGTTGAATTGGTGACTAACATATATTGCAATCAACTAATCAAATGTCCCGTTAGCCACTTTAGCCACGCAAGTTGGAGTTTGCCGTCATTGAATTGTAGTTACGTTGCAACGGACTGTTTCCGAATAAGAAAAGTTTCAGCTTCCGATATTCCAAGTGCTAATAAAAATTGATGGTGGGCCTCCGGTGCTCGGTGCTCAAACTCAATATGCCACCTTTTCATAGCGGCCTCATCCATCCCTGCGGCACTAAGCATTTCAATCCAAGCCTGCTTATCAATTTTAACCGGTAGCTTACCAAGCGACCGGATTTGCAACATCTTTCCAAGTAAATGCTGCTGATTCTGCAAAGTTCTGATTTCTTCTCCAAGTTCACGCATACGACGCTGCAATACCACACCATTAGCATCTTCTTCCATAGATAAGACTCGACGGATGTCCTCTATGGTCAATCCAGCCTGACGAAAGCTGCAAATTGTCGCTAACCTATCCCTGTCATTCGACGAATAGAGGCGGTAGCCGACCTCACTACGTCCAGATGGTGTTAATAAACCAATGTGGTCATAATACAGCAAAGCACTGCGTGAAAGACCAAACTTTCGAGCAAGCTCAGTAATTTTAAACATCCATCAACCTCAATTTGCTTACTAGCGAGCAACGCCCCCAAAGATCTAAAGGGGGGCGTTCTCGTTTGAACTTACTTTTGACGGATTTCAGAAATCTTTTCAGCTGGTAATCCTAACCATTCCAAAAAACTTTGGTGGCCATCTGGATTTTCCTTCTCAAATAGATTGTGCCAGTTTTGCATCGCTGCGTCATCTAGACCGATTGCACGAAATCGTTTAACCCATTCGTCTACTGTTACCTTGTTTTTCATGTCATCTCCTTGTATTTTCGATTTATTGTCATGGCCACGACAAGAACAAGGTTAAAGTGTGAAGTAATAGGCGGGTCAATAAAAAAACCCGCAACAAAAATTCTTTTATCAATTTTTATTTTGACCGCCAAGTTGAGCCGTTCGCTCGCCCCGCGAAGCGGGTTGTCACGTTCTTTGTCACAGTGGAGCAAAGAACGTGACAAAGAGCAAATCGGTCTCGAACTTGATGTTAGAAGATCTTCATTTTACAATACTGTCTATACTTATTGTTTTTCTCATTCTCAAATCCATCCGTTCCGGATCAATTTGAGAATCTCGTGTTTTCCCGGTTCTAGGTCTCTTTTGCAGATTCCTTCGATTATCCTAGCCAGACCTAACGCATACGGTGCCTGACCTAACACTTTTGTCTCCATGACAATACCAACATTCCCATCAGTGATTCTAATCCTGTGGAATGCGTGCCGTGAAAGATGCTCAGAAGGAATCCCAATTCTTCTTTCCTGAATCAAAGGATCACGGACCGAAATAATTTCTTCTTTAGGTATCCCTAGAGATTCGGTCATGCTGATCCCAGTACCAGGTTCGGATTTCTTGTTTGCCTGATGCGACTCAAGTAGCTCTTTGTCATACTCAGAGAAAAGATGTCCTTGCGATTGAAGCATTGCCATGAACTTCAACATCAAAATATTCGTGTTCGGGCAGATGACAATTGGAAATTCCGGATTGACGTTTTCCAAATCGCCTGTTGTCGAGAGTTCAACAAGCACTAGATGGTGAAGAGAGCAAAATGTCACTACATTCTCGATCTCACGTCCCGAACCTGCATGGACAATAATTCTGCAGCCGTTCCAAATCGTATCTCGGTGGGCCCATGGAAGAACGCTTCTTATGCTGGAGCTATTGAGGTTTTCAAGCAGTTCGTTTGCAAGCTTTCCAGAGCCTACAATCAAGACTTGGATACCGGTCTCTTTTCCGATTTTTGGCAACAATTTTCCTCCAAATTCACTCACGCCCGCAGGGTCCTTCTAACGGGGCCGACCTTGACCTGCCGGACGTTTTTTGCCTGGAACTTCCGGAGAACTTCCGGGGACGCAGTTGATTTGGTGACTAACTTATATTGCAATCAACTAATCAACTACGTCCCGTTAGCCATGCGGTCGTTTACCCAAAAAGGATCATTTAATGATGAGTTTCTCCAGCGTGGATTCGTCAAGTGGTGCACATCACTCCTCCGGTTCATCCAGTCCGGACGGACTCGGCTCAACCCTGCTATCCCGCTTATCTTTTATCCGCCCAATTGTGCTCTCGATCGATCTGGTTAACTTTTTTGCAGCGCCGTTGACGGCCTGCTCCAGGGTTGCGGCCTGGTGAGTGACCGCAATGGGATGGCGGCCTTCGAGTCGGGCTTCCATTACGCACCGCATGGTGTCATTACCGACCTTTTTGTCGCTGTTTTCATCGCTCAGGTGGACCTCCACCCGCGTGATGTGCTCGCTAAACCGGCTCAAGGCATTCTCAGTTTCTTTTCTGACATAAGCGGCCAGCGCCTCGTTACCCTCTATGTTATGACCTGTATTGAATTGGATCTGCATGGTGTTCTCCCTTCTGGGTCGGTTATCTGATCAAGCCCGACAGTTGAATTTATGGCTTCCTCGGAATTCATAGGCACCTTTTTACTGAATAAGTACGCCATGGTGGATCACTTTCTTGAATTATACCATGTGTATGCCAGGCCGCTGCGGACGTGGGTCCCGACCAGTGGCTGGAGTGGCTGGAGGGGATGCTGCTTGCTATTTTTCTATTGCCATGTTTAACAAGATAACAAGCAGCGTCTTGGTCTCTTGGGCGCCACCTGGCCCTCAGAGGCTGTCGTATTTCACCACCACCACCTCGAGCGCCAGGCATTTATCATTTGCCACCACCAGACGTCTCCGAAAATTCCGGCCATAACTGCCGACAGCAGCGAGGAAACGCCGATAATGAGCCAGGCAGGCGCTCCCTGTTCCCAAAAGTTCATCCAGATCAATGTCCCCATGACAGCCCCGGCCAGTGCCCCGCAGACAAAATGTATCCAGAATCTTTCCCAATCATAAGGCGCCTCGGCGGGCCTCCGTGGCCGTGGTTGTCGGTATTTGCGAAACACCAATCCGCACCGTCGGCAGATTTCTCCATTCTGCAGGCTCTCTGAGCACTTCGGACAGGTCACCATCACTGAATCCCTCATACAGAAAAATTAAGTACCCTATTGGTGTCTACCCTATTGGTACCCTATTGGTGTCGGGGCTACACATCTGACAATACCCTATTGGTGTCGTACCCTATTGGTGTCGGGGCTACACATCTGACAAAATCACAAAGGAGATACATCATGTTAAATGTGTAGCCCCGACACCGTTATTCCTCGACACCGTTATTCCTTGTAGCCCCGACACCGTTATTCCTCGTTATTCCTTTACGTCAGGGCGCGCACTATTTTAGAATTGAAGTGCTGCCGACTGGCATCGTTTCTGAAATAGCTGTGAATTAGAATTAACTGAAGATATTCATCGTCTCCGCATTTTTGCGAATTGTGTGTTTCGCATGAAGGTACGGTGATTAGGTTTTTCCTGTAATCGAGCCCATCTGCCAAATCCTTTCCTTCAGGAAAGAGACATTTGGGCGGCACGTGCTCCCGCGTCGTAGCCGTTGATTCTCAGTAGTAACATTTCTCTTCGGGGCTCATAGAATTCTTCTCGTCTAACGGCTCGGCCGGTGACCCGGCGCAGTTTTATCGCGACCTGGTCCACTGGTCTTGTTGGGAATCCATTTTCAACTTTCCACTTTCAAGGACCCCGCAGAGGTTCTTTCTTCCGCCTATTTGTATCCCTCCCAATCAAATTCTGCGGTTATCCATGTCAGGCCAGCAAGAAGGGGGTGCAGCTCGTTGTTAAATAGCGCAACCAGCACTTCCACAATACGAGAAATTCCTTCTTCGAGTGTGTACTCTGTATCGACGAAACGTAGATATTCTTTTCGTTGATCTTTACGTTCGGCTAGATAGTCTTTTAAAAAGAGTGTGCGCTGGCCTTGACGATTAAATTCGACCCCTGAAAAAAACAGTTCTGTGTGTAACTTGGATTGTCCAAAATGAATAATGCATGTCGCTCCTAAGAACTCGACCACCAGCTCCAGTTCTTCGAGTGGACCGGCAATTTGGGGGAGAGTAAAGTGTCTAATACGGGGCTCAATAGACAGAGGTTTTATGTGCAGGAGCTTGAACCCTTCCCTTATATGAGATTCAAAGAGTGTATAAGTGTTATTCATTGGTGATGTCTGGTTTGTTGAATTCATTTTGTACCTCCAAAGAGAATGGATTTTTCCATTTCATAAAAAACGCTTTTGCCAACGTCACACGGATTACCTATATCCGCAACCGTACCGCCCTTGTTCATGATGCCCTCAACCCAAGCTTTATTCTCTGAAAACATTTTGGTATTCACCAAAGCATCGTTGGGAATATTTCCATTATGTAGCTCAGACAAATCAAAAAACTCCTTGTTGGCTGCATCTGAAATTTTTGAGCCGCTGAATGTTTCCACTTCAATTCCTTGCTTTCCAAGTGCGTCCGCAAAAGGCTTAACGGCGTCCATGTTACGGCCAATTACAGCAACATTGTCGCTGGTTCCTGGTAATACCCTTTGAGCTGATATCTTGGTTCCCCGGGCAGTCGCAGTTGTATTTTTGATTTTAGTGATAGTGTCAACTGGTGTCGTTTTCTTTATTCTCTTAGGCCTCGGCTGCTCCTTTACAGTCGTATGATCTGTAAGTATCCTGACCGGTTTCTTTGCAGCCACACCGCCAGCCCCTGCGCTTTGCCTGAGCTTCGGGTTACTCATAAGATTTTGGTGATTCTTTTCCACCCAGACGGCAAACCCTTCACCAAGGCGGCTATTTCTCAGTTGGGAAACCAATTCAGGTAGTTTTGCAACCCCTCTGGCAGTGAGGTAAAGTACCACTCCTTCCAGTACGAGACGTATCAGAACCGCAACCGCACGTGCAAATTTCCTGGATGCCGCCATGACCTGTGAAAAACCAGGGATCTTGTCGTGCCCGTAGTGCATCGTATCCCAGGTGCTTAAACCAAAAACGTTCCGCGCACCTGTGCCCCATGCATCATTAAAACCACTCTCGACAAGGCGGGTAACCTGATACATATTTTTGCCGACATGTACCGCAAGAAACGCAAGCCCCATCCACTCAAGAATCCATAGGCCTGCTGTAAAACCGGTAGAGCTTCCGGCAATTACACCCGGCACGTCTCCAACTCCCACGCCGGCTACTGCACCGCCTAGAGCTCCAAGTGACAATCCGACCAAGGTGCAGCCTGCAACAATTGCAAGCGCCATTAGAATGGCTGGCAGAATCCCGGATAGTACTTCATCCAGGGCTTCGCCTGTCTCCTGCATGACAGCGGACGAGAGATCATTCTTTGCAAACCAGAGCGCCTGTATAACGTTTTTCGTCCGCTGTATTCGTTCGGCGCTATGGTAATCATGACAGGACATGCATCGCCCTGCCGGTGAATCCGGATGAGGCCAATCACCCTTAATAAATTTAAATCTTTGCTGCCAGTTGGCCACGAACACTTCCTCCTGAAATGGGCTGCAAGATTAATTCCGGGCAATATTCATAGCACCGACAAACATTACTTGTCAAAGCTTTGATATAAAATTCTTATTAAATAATTATATTTTGCTGGGTTTGCCTTGCCAACTTCGTGATCGGTGAGCGGTTTCACTGCTCCACCGGACATGTTGGAACCTCGACACAATATGTTAATACAATCAATAGGTTATGTGTCTATAGCCAACTAATCAACTACCCTTAGCCTCCCAAAATAAATAGTACCAATCTAAGAGTCCCAGAGGAACGCCCATAAATATATAAGTTACTGTGATTTCTTCGGGGAGAAACTTATAAACTTATGCCCCCCTAACACCACCTGACTCCACTTTCCCACTAATTCTTTCTGGGTAGCGATGCGGGCACTGTGCTGCTTGACACCACCAGCGCCATGGATAAGCACTGCGGTCAATTTCAAATTTGCTCATTCGAGAGCAATCTTATATTTACGGTCATCACGTGGTACATGCCGTTTAAGTTCGCGATCATATCCCGCAAAAACTCACGCATCGCATCTTCGGAGTACCCGGCATCGCGGAGGTCTTGTATCTCGCGCTTGAGAGCAAGGTCGAGCGCCTCCTGTGGAGACTTGTAGATACAGACGCCGCCGAAAACGTTCCAGTGCCGGCTCTTGTCGGCCCCGTCTTCCTTGTTGCCGGGAAGCAGGAAGTTTTCAAGAGCGAGCGAACCGGGCAAGGCATCACGCGGGATGGACTTGATCCAGGCGTACGGGATGCGTATTGCCTCGTCAAGCAGACCGACCGCTTTCTTTTTGTCGCCACCCGTAATGCGGAGCGCCTCCCGAAGAAGGAGCACCATGGGCAGGTTGTGATTCTCTACGTTTGGATCCCGATGCCTTCTGCTGGTTCGTGAGACTGCACGCAGGTAACGTGGATCATGTTGCGCGTACGCAACGAGAAGGATGAGATCACCTTCCCTAGCGGTGCTCTTGTAGTACTGCCATTCGGCGCGCTGCAGGTAGTTGGCAAGATGAGTAAGGTTTCGTGGTGGCCCGAGAGTTTCGAAATCATAGGAAAGACCGAGATCGGTCTGAAGGTAACCCGAGACGATCTTGAGTACGGCGCGCCAATCCTGCTTTCCCGCCTTGAACTCGGCATAGAGCGGCGAGCCAAGAACATCGCGCAGGTGATCACGTAAAGAAAGGAGCTTGAGCGAGAATTCCGGTTGCCCCTTCACAGTGAGTGTCTCGGCATCTTCGACCAGTTCCATGAGAGCAAGCAGATGTTCATACTGTGCACCCGTCTGTAATAGTGTCTTGACATGCGCCAGCTTTTTCTCCGCGTACTCACGCTCGATGGGCAGAAGCTGTGACTGGCGCTTGCACCATGCCTGGTCAAACCGGACAGCCTCATCGTAGACTGCCGCGGCCAACTCGTCTGCATAGGAACTCTTACTCACCGGCGGGGTGATGCCGGCGAGCCAGTCGAGGACCGAGTCCGATGCAAGTGGATAGGGAAGAGCCCAAAACGGACGGGGACAAAATTCCGTGGTTGATATATAGCGATAGAGCTCACGCGGACGCGGAAATTGCACATTCCTGTTTCGCGCGTTTTCATCCGCTGCATAAGGATCACCACCCGCAACAACGAGCGCGCGGAGGATAATGAGGTCCTCTCTATCGATCAATCCGTTTTGGTTCATATCGATGCGCCATGTGATGCTGTTATGGGCTGCAAAAGGGTTCTTAAGAACGGCGTCAAGTTTTTCCAGGTCAGTGGACGTCCATCGGTTATCACCATCTAAATCGCCCAGCATGACCAGTTCTGAACGGATTCCGATACGGTGGGTCGGAATGGCGAACTTCCAGTAGGCATATCCAAGTGCGCTGATAAAACAAATGATCAATAACAATCGATAGCGGGTTTTCATCTTATAATCCTCGTTGCGATAGCCTGGAAATCGAGAGTTCTTATTAATGCGCGACTTGTGAACTTTCTGTGCGGTTGAATGTCCCTGAACGGAGAAAATTCAGAGTGTATCGTAACACTTTCTTATTCTTCATCATAAAGGGGTGTGTCGTTTGAATAACGGTGCAACCCTTGCTGGCAACTTCGTTTGCCATGGCATTCTTAAAAGCCCTTTTTTGTCACCATAAACGAGGCTTTAAGGCCTATAA
>Ga0351902_1045_pt1 | contig 33809 bp, 34 predicted proteins | sample BONcelHT113001D5_FD_205828 | JGI IMG/M metagenome (GOLD analysis project Ga0351902, IMG submission 205828) | Enriched cells from coal bed in the Powder River Basin, Montana, United States - BONCAT cells T11 rep1 HSBNCT.T11.300.1.D5 ...
CCATTAATTAAAAAGCTAAAAATTGAAAACTATTAGTTTAAGTATAATTTAAAGTTTGGAAATTTTCTATTCATTAGTTTAAGTATATTTAATTGATAAATCTGGAAATTATTTATCTATTATTTAGTGAATTCACCAACTTTAAAGTTTGTTTTGTATAATATAAAAACAATAAATATAATACCAAAAATTGCGGGAATTATTAAGCCCATATAGGCACAAACTGCACTCCAAAAAGTTAAGATTAAAAATAAACTTGATACTATTGCCTCTGGTTTATGAAAATCATTAATATTATCTTTAATTATATACATGGCAATTAATGATGCTAAAAATCCACTTAGTAACCATCCGGCGAAATTCATTAGTGGAACACCATAGAAAACCCCACTTGTATCAAATATCCAAAATTTTAATGCCACCGCTGCTGGATCTAATACTAAATCCGCCATAAGAACCAAAAAAGTTGAAAATATAATAATTTTCCATTTATTAGTAAATTGTAATGACGATAAATAAAAACATCCTAAAAAAAGTGGTACATAAGCAAAAGGCAGAGTATATGGCGTTAAGCCAAATAATTTAAATCCAATAAGATCAGTATATTGGAAATTAGAATATGGAAAACCAGTTATAATAGCAAATGATTCAATAAAAATGGCATAAATACTGAGAATTAAGACTAGCATTAATGCCTTTTTCCATCCCAATGAAACTCCTAATGCATAAAAACATGGTAAAGATAAAGCTATTATGAACAATCCCGATATAGGTGCATGTTCTGTACTAATTGGCACTTTTGCCAGGAAATATGCGGCTATTATAAGTGCTAATGCTGTTATAAAAAAGTATTTGGAGTAATCCTTCATTAAAAACACCTTTAATTGAAATAATAATAATTATTTAATTTTTTTATCATAAGTCTTTTTAACATTAGTTCTATGAACCATGTTCTATTAAATAATCTGATTTATTGATTATAAATTACTTCTTGATTGATTTATATAATTCTGATTCATATTTTCATCATGAAAAATATAATAAAAAGTATTATATGTTGAAAAATATTATTTTATATATATGTCGCTTGGTTTAATGGATAAACCCAAACCGGATTTGTTAAGGCTTAGAGAAATAATAAGTGTGCTTTTCAAATATAAATTTGGAAATATAATGACCCATGCTGGTTTTAAAACAAGTTTTAAAATAAATATTTTACGTTCATCTGATTTTAAAAGCGATTTAGATAACACTGCGCCAGAAAGATTGAGGCTTGTTCTGGAAGAATTAGGTACTACTTTTATTAAATTAGGTCAGGTATTAAGTACTCGGCCAGATTTAGTTGGAAAAGAAGTTGCTGATGAATTATCCAAACTACAGGATGAAGTACCTCCATTTAATTTTGAGGATGTTAAATCAGTTATTGAAAATGAATTGGAAGGGCCTATTAATGAATTTTTTCAAGATTTTGAAAAAACCCCTATTGCTTCTGCTTCAATTGCCCAGGTACATCGCGCATGGCTTATCGATGGTACGGAAGTTGCAGTTAAAGTCCAGAGATTAAATCTTGAAGAAGAAATAAAAAAAGATGTCACTTTAATGCGTTATTTGGCGCGACAAATGGATAAAAGAATTAAAAATGTTAAATATTATAATTTACCCAGCATAGTAGATGAATTTGAAAGAGTTATTGAAAATGAAATGGATTTCACCCAGGAGGCAAGAAACCTGGAAAAATTCAGATCAATGTTTGAAAAAGACCCTCAAGTTTATGCTCCTAAAGTTTACCGGAAATTTTCCACCTCCCAAGTTTTAACCATGGAATTCATTCATGGTACTAAAATAAGTGAAATATTGGAATCAGATATTGAAATTGATCGCCGGAAAATTGCTGAAATAGGAACAGAATCCTATTTTAAAATGATATTTCTAAATGGTTTTTTCCATGCAGATCCTCATCCAGGGAATATTTTTGTTATGGAAAACAATGTACTTTGTTTTGTTGATTTTGGAATGATAGGACATTTGGACCATGAATTCATGGATAATTTAGCAGAATTATTTATTTACACCATTAACTATGATATAAAAGGCATGGTAAATCAAATGATGTACATGCGCCTTATCGATGATTCCGTTAATATTGAGGAATTAAGATTTGACCTTTTAAACCTTCTGGACCGATATTATGGTGCTCAAATTGATGATATAGGTGGATTAATTAATGCATTCAGTATGCCTGAAATATTGATTAAACATAAAATTAAACTTCCTAAAGACTTTATTTTACTTGGAAGAGTCATTACTATGGCCGAAGACATAGGGCGTAAATTGGACCCTACCTTTAATGGAATTCATTTAACTCAACCACTTATAAAAAAAATAATAAAGAAAAAGTTAAGCCCACTGAATCTTTTAGAGTACCAAACACAATACCTCTTTGAAATAGAACACCTGTTAAAAGATCTCCCTCAAACAATGAATAGATTAGTTTTACGCCTTGAAAAAGGAAAAATTAACATGGAAACCGACCTTAAAGGTTTGGATAAGTTTTCTGATCGTTTAGAAACAATGACTAACCGGATATCATTGGCGGTCTTAATATCCTCCGTTATTATTGGATCTTCATTAATATTACAAACAAATAAAGGTATGCCTATGCCCACTATAGGTTTTTCATCAGTTGGCCTTGTTATTTTTCTAATTGGTTCTATTTTTGCCCTGGTACTAACCATTTCAATTATAAGAAAAGGTAGACTATAAAATAAAAATACACGATAATAATTAAACTTTAAGAAAAATTAAGTGTCTTAGACATTTATATTGAAAAAAGGGTTGAAAGATGATTTATTATATGGAAATTGTTGTAGGAATAATTCTAGCATTTATACTCAGTATGGTTCTAGGGTATTTCCTGGGAACCTTTGGATCGTTTGCTGGATATATTTTAGCCACCATATATGTAGGTTATAATGTAAACGAAGATCTGGTTAATGGAACTATTCATGGATCAATTGTAGGTGTATTTACAGGGATACTTTCTTCAATTGTAATGATTATAATGGGGGTCATGTTTAACTTAGGCCCTGGTTTAAACATAATGGAATTTGGATTAATAGGCATAATTATTGGATTAATGGTTAATGGAATAATAGGTGCATCAGGAGGAGCTATTGGATCTAAAATAAGATTATAATTTATTAACTGATGAAATCCGGAAAAATGAGAATAATATTAAAGCTGTGAAGAAACTTATAATAGCTTTTAATTATTTATTTAAGTTTTTAATGACAAATATGTTTATAATGAATTTTATTAATATTTAAAAATTGGTGGGTGATTAAATGAAGAAAATGTATCATAAAGAACATATGTCTGAAATGAAATGCTATCTAAAAGATGCTTTAAATCAAACCGTCGAAACAATTAATGATGTAAGATGTGATATTGAAGAATCAATTATCAATCACGATTTAATGCCTGGAAAAACGATATCTGAAACATCAGAGAGTTTAATAATTAAAGTACTTCTTCCGGGAATTAAAAAAGAAAACATAAAAATTGATTTATCGGAATCCGAAATGATTGTTGAAGTTAATGTAGAAATGGAACATTACATGAAAGGTGGTTTTTTCAGTTTATCTGAACAACAAAAAGGTAATATTAAAAGAAAGATTTCACTCCCTGAAAAAGTAATTCCTAGTGAATCTAAAGCAAAATTAGAAAATGGGATATTGAGAGTAGAAGTATCTAAATTAGTAAAAGAAGACTTAATAAATGTTAAAATAGAATAATTTTTTATTTTATTTTTCTGGTTAAACAATTAATTTTTTTTATAAATTCTTAATTAAAACAATTTATTATTTATCTTCCAGGACGGCTTTTTTAATATCTAGATATCCATTGTCATAGGACCAATGATTTTCTGATTCTAATATTTTTACTTTTTTCTTAAAAATAGGGCAATTAAGAACCATTGTTTCTGCTTCACCGCCTTCAAAGGCGATGTTAATCCCATATTTTTGGTTTAGTTTTATTAATTCTTCTAATGATTTATTATTAACCGTGCGACCTAGCCATGATTCATCAAGTCCTTCAGCAGCCACTCCAATTAAAATAACTTCAAACCCTAACCTAATAATCTCTCTCATATATTCTTCAGAATCTGTTTGCCATAAAGGGGCAATTGACTCTAATTCAAGTTCGGAACATATCTTATCTATTCTTGATTTTTGATAAACAGAATATAATGCTCCAGAATATATAGCTTCCACCCCTAAATCTTTTAATTTTTTAAGGGCTAATTTAAGATCTTCCACCTCTTTTTCTTCTTCACCACGGGTATGTCCTTTAATTAAAGGAATTTCCATTGCTTGAGCCAGAAGTTCGCTGAGGTGAATGTTAGGAACATGGTACATGTAAGAATGGGGGTTTTCAGATATCATGGAGAATAAGTATTTAACATTATGTTCCTCTTCCATGGCCCTGTAAACAGCCATGGTACTATCTTTTCCACCTGAAAATAAAACAGCAACATCCATGATTAATCTCCATCTATTTACAATAATATATGCTTTTAAATCATTTATCTGATAATTTAATTTTTTATAGATTTAGTATAATTGGGTATGTTAATTAAAATAAAATAAAAAAAGATTTTATTCTTCTTTGTTTCGTCCTAAAATTCTATTTCTTAAATTATTAAGATAAGACATTATGGTATCTATAAACACTCCAGCTAGACCAGTAAGCATACCTATAAGCCCGCAAAGAATAATAATATTATTTTTATCGGGCAAAGCATTGTCTAACCAATTTATTTTTTCTTCCACAGGACCTTCTATCCCGGTAATTACAATATCTTGCTGTGAAATGGTTTTAGTAATATTATCAATTTTATTGGTCTGGGCTATTATAGAAACATGTACCATACTATATTTAGTATTTATTCCACCAGTAAACATCAGCCATTCTGCCAGAGTGCTTATGGCAGTTTCTGGATTATAACCTTTTTTAGTAACTATTGTAATGGTTCCTGCTTTATCAATTTTCCAGGAAGTTATATTGGGATCAATAAGGGGTATCTTTTCTTCAATGATTTTTTTACGATTATCGGGGAATGGATCTGTTTTAATAATGATACCACTACTGTAAACATCAAAAACACCATCCATTTTTTTAGTATTCTCAATAAATTGAGTTATATCAATATTAGTGGAAACATCCACTCCAATAGTTCCATTAGCACTACTAGTATAATAATAAAACCCACGTGTCATTTCGGGTAAATCATCATATAAAGGCGCTATAAAAAAAGCACCTCCCACTATACCCACCATAAAACCTATAAAAATTACAAATAACAGGTTCTTTTTGCCTATTATGGGAGTTAATAGTGCTGTGGAGAAAACAAATATAAGTAGAATCAAAAAGAGGACTACCATTAAAATTGCGACAAGTGTATCCATAGTATCATTCTCAGAGTTATATGATAATTAATTTATTTCTATGATTATCTCTCAAATCTATAGTTATTTTAGTTGTAATTGATTAATCTGTGGTTGAATTATTGCGATCATTAGTAGCTACGATATTACCTGATGATTTATCTACATACACATCTTTTGCCAGTATATTATTTTGATATAAAGGAACTATCCAAACAAAAACTGTTTCATTATTTATAATTATAGAACCGGTACTAGGATTACCCGTACGATAGCCTGGTAAAGAAGCAATTTCTTTAGCCTTTTGTGAAGTGATATTTAAAGATACACTCCCATTATTATTAGAAGAATTTTCATTGGCGGGGGTATTAATTGGCAGAAGTTGAGGTTCCGCGACAATGGTTGTGGTGTTATTATTTTCAATTACATCCGTTGATGGGGTAAATGGGCCATATGCATAAATTAATATGACTAAAACTACCACTCCTACTCCAATCAATCCTTTTTGTTCCCAAGTTAAATCTAAATCCATGTCTATTCCCCTATATATTGATATAATTATGATTTTTGATTATATAAATTGGTGGGTATAATCAAAATGGAATCAAATAATCACAGAAACGTGTTCAATCAATCTAGTAAAAAAAAAAGAAAAAGTTTTTTTTATATAGTTATTTAAATTTGAGTAAATGAAATAGTCCCATTAATATTTCTAACCACATATTTTCGCCCTTGAGTCATAGTAGCTGTAGTAATATTCGTTTTGGGGACAATATTTATATTAACGGTTTTTCCAGCGTAATTAACCAGTACACCACTATTATCAACCATAATAGTATAATTAGAAGAGCTGGTGACATTTGTCATGGTTAAATTCATGGAATAGCCATTACCATTAGTGTAAACTGTATTAACGGTTTGGGCTGTTTTTTCGCCCACCATACGAATGGTTCCAAAATCACCGCTCTGGCTTTTATTCATTTCATTGCTAATGGTACTTATCATAGTACCCATTATAACAATGGCGATTAGTGTGGCAAATAAAAGATCTGCTGTTGCTATTCCTTTTTGATCCATAGACACATTTATCACCATTTAATATGTTATTCCTAGCCTTGTCTTTGATAATGGGGAAAGGTAGATTACCGAAAATTTTGGATCTATTAATTCTTGCTTTTTTATTATTAGTGGATTTCCAGGAACCCTCTGGAAGTATTCCCAATCCAAAGAAGATATATTTGCATTATTATGGTCTTCTTGTAGAGGATTACCAATAATAAAAGTACTCATTCTGGTAGCATTAGAATCAAGTGAAGTTGTTTTGTTTTCTAAACGGTCAAAGAAAGATAATCCTGCAGTATCTGGGAAATAAAATGGCCTCGGAGTGATGTTACTGGGATTATCTGTACCATTTAAAGCATCCCATAAACGGAAAAGGCGCGGACCATAAACTGAACTAAAGTCCTCAGTTAGTTGAAAATTATATTCAGCCCCAATGCCTGGTATGTTAGTATAATAAGGATAACTCGTAATCACATTACTTTGTCGGAATTTAGTGTTAACCCATACATAAGGGTCTTCCAAACCTTCTATAGATACATATACGGAAATTTCAGGACTGAAACCTTCATAAACCTGATCCCTTTGGACAACTTTTATAGGTATGCCCTTTTTAACATTAACAAAGAACCCATAAGGATCAGTTTGAGTTATTGTTACATCAGATGATTTGAATGTGGCATTAGTATAATTTGTTATAGGAATATTATTAATGAAAATTTCTCTTCCAGTTTCTTCTTCCAATTTTTGAGAAGCATTAATTACCTGCGTATTTATAGCATTCACAATATTATCCCTAACATAATTTTTACTGGTGCCACTGCCAAAAAATGGGTTAGAAGTAACAGTAATAGAAGAGTTATCAATCACTTTTCTGGTAGCATTATAAGCAGCATTTCTACCCCCATCAAGAGCTCCTTTTTCAATATTTGAAAATATGGAAGCTGATGCAGTAAATGTAACATCCCCACCCATGGCCAATGTGGCCAACATATTAGCTTCACTTACAATATTTCCATAGGAGATGGCCAGAATCATTATAGGGATAAATAATAAAACGGTCATTGGCGTGAAAGCGTATCCTTTTTCATCCATTTTATAGCCTCTTAATTTCTCCATAAATCTAATCTAACACTAATAGCATTAGGTAAATCACCAGTATATAATGCCTCAGTTTTAATTAAGGATGGATCAAGGTTGGAACTTGAAAATCCAGAATTGATAAGATCTTCAATAAGTGCCTGTTTGGCAAGATTCTGAGCAGTTACCGGGTCATTTGAAAATTCACTAGCCCACATATTGGCCAGGAACTTAGGATAAATAACACCTACACGTGTTCCAGAATATATCTCAGGATTGGCAAAAGTAGTAGGATTACTAGCACCATCACCAGATTCCCATGCAAGTGATGAATCCACTCTGATTCTTATATCATAGATACCAGGTTTACCAGTGTAATTACCACCTGCCGGAGTAGTGAAAATAGGTGTTCCATTAGTTGAGTCTATTTTACCAATATCTAAAACAAAAGGAACCGTTTTGGAATCGTAAAGTGTTTTCCAATCAGATGTGGTGTTTTTTACCTCTACCCTAACATTACGTGTATCCAGACCAGTACCAAAGAATAGTAATATTTTTTCAGCCCCGTCACCTACATTAAATGATCTTACAGGTTGAGCGTAATTTACACTACTACTGTACTGATAACTTGGGAAAGCAAAAGTCTCCCATTTAATTGGTAAAGCACTGTAAGAAACTGTGGAGTAACAATTAACCAGACCTACTAAATCATAATCATTTCCCGGTACATTATCCCATACCGTAACTCTAACTTTATTGGTGGTTCCGGATCTTATGTGATCTCCTATATAAATGGTTCCAGGAGTGTTCCCATAACCATCTGAACGGGCAGAGTAATTATTTGTTCCATAATTAAATGAGTTGAATACAGTATTCCATTTAGTACCATCCCATACTTCTACCAGGGCAGAATCAACACCACCATAAGCATTAATTACAGTATAAGCATCAAAAATACGTGATCCTGGAGGAACAATAACATCGTGAGTAGTGGAAACTGCACATCCCTTGGTAATTTCAGGTACAGAAGTCATAACAAATGGTATTCCATCGGAATAACTATGATTCATATTTAACATATTAACCCAAGTTATGGAACGCACATCGTTATAATCAGTTATAGCCCCAGTATCAAGATTATATGCTTTTGCATAGGTATCCGTCGCTAAACCAGCAGCATCAGGAGCATTGAAAGTTCTAGTAATAATACCTTGAGGAACAGGAATAGTGTTGGAATAATTTCCAATTATTGAAAACCAAGGCATATCATGCCCCTGTTGAGTATTATTAGTATAATTAGAAACCGGGCTTGTGAATCTAACAAAGAAGTTATTTACACCCTGATTTAACTGATTTGAAGGTAAAGTTCCTCGGAAATTATACATAGGATATCCAACTACTGGCCGGTTATAAATAAAATTGAAATTTGTACTATTAATCTGATAAACATTTCCATTTACAGTAACATCGGCACCATATGCCGGAGCATTGATAGTAGAGTTACTGTATTTATTATTGGAGCCAATTAAAAAATATGCCCCGCCTATATTAGCATCTTGGGGAAATGAAAAGCCTATAGGAATACTTGTTGCAGGATTATTATCTGCAGAACCCCAAAAATAATAAGTGGCCAATCTTCCACGTTTATTATTATTGACAACATAGTGCCATGGTGAAAAATTAGTTAACCAATTGTGGAAGTTCCATAATGTTGTGGTACTGTTTCTTGTTTCATTCTCAAACTTAACTTCTTCCAGTTTATACCAAGCACGTCCCAGCCATCCTTGTTTAGGTGCAGAAATAACAAGAACCCTTGTAACTCTATTTGTGGAAACACTTATTCCTTTATCATCTTGCACAGAAAATGTGGTTCCATTGATACCTTTAATTGTTAAATTATAGGCTGTTCCCTCGGGCAAAAGTGAATTTAATGATTCTCTAATCTCATTTTCAGCTTTAGCCCTGCTGGCAGCATCACCTGCAAACTGACTAGTGGCCGCATATAAAGTACCATCCTGTGCCATAACATCCAATGCATCAGCAGCAGAAGTTTCCAAATGTTGATGTTCAGCACCCATGTAAGAGGGAAGAGTATAATAAGTTAAAATTGATGCTGCAAAGACAAAAAATATGACCAGAGCCAAAATAGCATCAGTTGTGAATATAAAACCACGATCATCCATTAATAATCACCTTGTCCAAACATAAAGTACTAATTTAGCATTCCTTAATTTAACCCTATCCAAAGTGATATCACTTTCCGGAGTTCCTTTTGGAGCAGCAATAACATAAACATCCATTGTGGATCCCGGATTACTAACAGTTCTAACACTAATCACATTATCTTGAAAATTTGTTTGATTAAAAAGAAAACCGGGGTTAATCTGTTTTTTTATCAAATCGATATGTTGACTAAACTCATTGTTCAGAATGACCACATTAGAATTGGCCTGAACATTTGCAGAGTTGTAACCATTGTTTACAACTATAACCCAGTAATCAAAAGTAGTAACAGAAAAATAATTAGTAGGGAAAGTAGTTGTGTAGGTACGTGGTTGACCTGCATCTCTTATAAGTCCCTCCATAGATGTGACAAAATCCAGCTTGGAGGTGGATACTAATCTTTCCATCCTTACAATATTAGGAGCCGTATTATTATAGGTTCCCACAGTCTTAATAACAGTAGCATTGGAATCATTAGCCACAGTTATAGTCAAATAGGCACCATAATCAGGACCTATAAGATTTTGTAAAAGTGTTGTATTTATAGCACCCACTTTAGAAGGTGCCAATACATTCTTCTGCGTCGCATTTTTACTAAAATCATATCTGGCAAGCCCCGGAGTATAAATATTTCCACCAGCCTCCCAGTTTAATGGAGTTCCTGGAGATTCCACCAGAGCATCCGCAGCATCCGCAGCAGTTCTATCTAAAGAACTTTGGAAAATTGTATTTTCTGATAAATAATTTATATTGTCCATATTTGCTACGGCCATACCTAAAATAATAGTTAGAGGAATTAAAGCTAAAAGTACATCTAAAGAAAATGCAAAACCCCTTGAATCGCGACTAAATCTCAAAAATAATCCTCCAATTATTATAATTATTGATCATTATTATTACCCATTATAATTATTATATACGCATTATTAGTTTAGTTTTTATTTAACAACATTTATATATCTTGCGTAATATTATTATATATTAATATAACTCAATTTTAAATAATATCTGTAAAATTTATAATAATTATAATAATTACTTGGTGTATTTAGATGGATATAAAAGGACAAATATCAATAGAATTTGTTTTAATTTTAGGATTCATACTAGTTGTTGTATTAGGCGTTGCATCAGTGGCTGGTCCTCTAATTGAAGAGAATTCGATTACCAGTGCAGCGAGGCAAGGTGCTTCTGCTTCATTATACGAAATATCATCCTTCAATGTAACGATTAATCCTACCAGGATAACTAGGGTTATTGTAACTGGAACAAATGATAAAACTATTAGAATTGAGTTTAGTAGGCCCATAGCAAACAATTACAAGCCTATAATTTTAAACCAAACAATGAAATCTATTCTTAATCAAACTGAATTTACTCAGATAAACAATAATACAGTTCAGGGTAGTAATAGAAAATATACCATAATAATTAGTTAATTATTATTTTTTTTAAATATAATTTTATTTTAAGCCAGCAAATAAATAATTTATAACAAAATGCTGTTTATTTGACTATTTAATCCTTAATTATATTAATTCGTTTTAATTAAAGAGAATCTGTTTCTTAATTATGAAAAAAGAAATGAAAATGTTTATTCATTATCTAAAGTAATAAATCTAAATTAATTACAAAATAAATTAAAATAAATTTGATAAAAAAAAGAAATAAATTTATTTAAATCAATTAAATCCTTCAACTTTTCCAATAACCTTAGAAGGCCTGTTACCTTTCATATTGAATGCTGATCCATCAATCTCTATTTTTACCATTTCTTGCTCCACCACATCAAAACCATTGTTCTCTACAATATAAATATCAGGTTTTACATTGGATCGAATATCATAGTCCACTTTTACATGAGAAGTGTTATTACCGGCTTCAATAATCTCACCAAATGTAAAATTCCTATGATATTTCATACGGAATATTAAAAATACCGCACCCACTGCTAACACTGCGAATATTAATAGGGTGAATGATGGGAAAATCTGGAAAGGAAATGCCATAGTAAGGGCAGTATTTCCTCCCACTAGAACCATAATTAAACCAACCGCAACATATAAAAAGAAAAAATCACGGTAGGCATTAAAGTCCTGTGGATACATGACCTTAATTTTATAATAAAGAGTATAAACTATAAAAGCAACCAGCATAGCCCCTACTATACCATAAATCAATAAAGAAACGAAACGGAATACAAATAACACAGAAGCAATCAAGAAAACACCCGATGCAATCTGTAGTTTTAGGACATTATCCTCTTTTTCCTTAGAATCAACATTAATATTTTTAATTATAATGGGTCCATCATCAATAGAAGTGTCCTCTTCTAAATCCTGAGAATCATCTTTTCTGGAAGATTTTTGATCAACTTTAGAAGTTATATCTGAAATTTTATCAGAAATTTGTTCAGTGTCTATCTTTTGGACGGTTTCTTTAATTTTTTCTGGTCCAGTTCTTTTAATATCCATTTTTCTTATAGTACTGGGTAATCTAATGATTCCAATAACGATAGACCCCATATAAGAAAAAAGGTTTATTATTATATCTCCAAATTTGGAAAAAATCTTCATAAAAATCACTCAAAAAAATAAATAAATAAAGTTTATCCTATCACTACAGAAATAAATTTTGTTCCAAGTGGCCATGTCACTGTAGCGTTGTGCCATCCTTTATTAACTGCAGTAGTACTATTGGCAAAATTAAATTGAGTAGACGAACTAATAGAACCAGTGGTCCCATTAGAATACACTAAATCCATATTAACGACGCCATTGGCAAAATTTATATTGGTATTCTGAGGAATGTAAAAACTAACAGTTCTTTTTGCACCAGGCCCATTAGCATATACAACATCTGCTGCATTAGCTAGAGTATCAGTAGCTACTTTAGCATCAGAAGCTTGTGAAACATCATTACTAGCATCAATGGAACTACCTATTAACGGAATAGTTACAATACTCAGAACTAGCAATAACACTAGTATAACCAGCAAATATTCAACTGAAACTTGACCTCTTTTATCCATACCTTTCATTGTATATAATTTATTCTAAACATATATATTAAGTTTTTCTGTTTAATCCAGTATTTTATCATTTACATCAGATATTTCAGTGCCCATTTATTCATTTGATATCTTAAATGATATATATCATAGAGTTTAGGATTAATTAGAGCAGTATCAAAAATAAAAAATAGAGAATAAATGATTACAACATCAAATCAATAATCCGGAAAAATATGTAAGAAAGATCCCCAATAAACAGCGATATTAAAAGACCAATAAAGATTGATGGAGCAAAAGGAACACCTCTTTTTACCCGGATATTATTTTCAAGCTTATTATCAGCAACTAATTCTTTAAATAACGTTATATCTTTATCAGTGAGTCCTGCTGCTAGAGTACCCGCTAAAAGTTTGCCTTTGGGAGCATTAATACTGGACAAGTCACCAGATTTTGCTGCTAGTTTAAATTTGGTTAAAAAACTTTCCTTGTCGAAATAAATCTTTTTTTCTTTCTCATATAAGCCATATGCAAGAATCATACCTTCTTTAAGTTCTTCAACTTTTAAATCATCCTGAAGGGCTTCTCTATTAACTGAGGTAAGTAATTTTCTTATTATTCCAATGATTGTAATGGTTATAAATAAAGTTATTATTCCAAAAATTGTGATTTGAAAACTTTGATAAAGAGAGTAAACAATTATAATTGAAACTACAACAGCTTTAATTTGGTTGGGAATCTTGGATAATATCATAACCAATATATAAATAATAATTAGGGATAATAATAAAATTTGTAGCTCAAAAAATTGTGTTATGAAAAAAGTCATGGTTACTGCAGAGGTAATAACCAATGCCAGGAGAAAATTGTGTTGATAGTCCTTTAATGGTTTTAATAATTCACCCTGAAGGTGTTTTTTTTCTTTAATAACAATATATACAACAAATATTAGTAAAAATGGAAGTATGGATAGTATACTATTGATGATTACGGTAAATGGGAATGGATATGATGATAATATAGGTAACGGTATGTTTAATATAGAATAATTAATTAATAATGGATTTAATGGTATAAGAGCTGCTAAAGCCGTGAATAATTTCACATCACCACCAGCCCAGGCCCCTAATTTCCAGAATATGTATCCCAGTACAAATATTGTAGCGGTAAATATCAGTGTATAAACCAGAATCATTAAATTACCAGTTATAAAACTATTAATACCATTTAAGACTATTCCCACCCCAATTAATGGAAAAGTTAATTTGTTAGGGATTATTCCCCGTTTTAAATCACTGTATGACGCATAAAGGCATGCTATTATTGCTATAAAAGTACAAATCACTGGAATCGTTATCATAACATCACTTTTTTATAAAAATCTTTTTAAAATATTATTAAAAACTTGATATTTAATGGTATGTTTTATTAAAATAAAATTGAGGATATATATCTAGATTAGATATTATGTATACTTAATATATAATTCAATATTATTTAGGTAATTAAATGAAGTTCACCGGCCAAAATTCAAAAAAATTATTCCTTGCCATAATTATCATCCTTTTAGTAGGTATTTCTATTCGATACGGATCCATAGACTTGGCCGGGGTTTCAATAGAAGAGAAAAATTATTATAAAGATACCAGTGGCCAAAATTACATGTACGATATGGATTCCTACTACAATTATCGCCTATCACGAAATTTATTGGAAAAGGACCATGTCTATGAATCAATTAACTATAATCAAGCATGGGATACGTTATCTTATTACCCTCCAGGGGTTCCATTTGATTATCCTCCACTGATATCACATATTTCAGTTTTATTTTATCATATAATAAATTTTTTCCATCCCGTAGAACTTATAAGTGTTTGTTACTGGATTCCTATGTTTATAGGGCCTTTGGCTGGGATTATATTAATTTTATTTGTTTATAGAATTAGAAGTGATTCTCAAGGAATATGGGGTGGTTTGGCTGGTGGCTTGCTCTTGGTAACATCACCATTTTATTTTATGAGAACAGTTCCCGGTTTTTTTGATACAGATATGTTTATTATTCTATTTTCACTACTTACCTCTTGGTTATTATGGGAGTCTCTAAAAAGTTCAAAAACATCCCAGCAGATATTACTAATTATAATGGCATCAATCTCCATTTTACTATTCTCCCTAGCTTGGACCGGATGGCAGCTATTTTATTTTATAATTTTGATTTCTGGAGTGATTTTTTTTATTACTGGTCACGGAAATGGTTATTTTTCTATTAATAATAAAAATAATGGAATAAGCGGAGCTCCTGCTATAAATAAATTTGATTTTAGAATTATATATTTAATTATTGGTTTTTTAGTACTCTCTATGATTCTTATTATAACTTTAAACCACCCTAATAATCTATTTAAAATTATTAACGGGCCTTTAACGGCACTGAAGTTAGGTTCTGCTCAGATATGGGGATCGTGGCCAGATGTATATAATTCTATAACTGAATTACAATCCCCGAGTATTTTAGATATAATTATTGGAATAGGGCCATTTTTACTAATATTAGGTTTTATTGGATTATTGATTACCGCCCGAAATCTTTTTAAAAAAGTACCATCCGATAATTTAAAATCATTAGATAATGGTGTTGGTTGGGATTATGGTGTCCATAAACCTCATGATAAAGCATATACACTTAGATTAGCACCAATGAAATTTTTAAATATTTTAATTCTTATATGGGCTTTAATAGCAATTATAACACTTAATAAAGGAATTCGATTTGAATTACTATTGATTGGTCCTTTAAGTATTTTAGCAGGTCTTTTATTTAGTAGTTGGCCAGAATATTTAGATAAATTAGTATCTAAGAGTAAATTTAATAAGTTTCTACCTGAAAAAAAATACCTCAATAAAACTGGCCTTAAAATGGTTTTATTAAATTTATTTTTTCTTATTCTAATCATTTCACCATCTTTAATTATAGTTGAATCCGGGGTCCATAGTTTAATACCTCGGGCTAATGATGATTTTTGGGATTCTGCGTTATGGATTGAAGATAATACTTCACAAGACACTGTGATTATTACTGATTGGATTCATGGTCACTTTTTTGCAGCAATTGCACAAAGACCAGTTAATTTTGATGGACGATTAGCTTATATTGAAACCATTCCTGATAGAAGTGAAACCTATAAAAATTCAGGTATGGATACCAGAATACCTCATGTATACCGCCATTACTGGCAGAATAAGGCACTGGTCACATCTAATCATAGTCTTTCACAAGGGATACTGAGGATGATAAGTTCCAGTGGTGATCAGGCATACCTATCACTGGAAGATTATAATCACAATCAAAGTTTAAGTGTGAAAATTCTGGAGGATATTCTGGGCTTAAATAAAAAAGAAGCTTTAAATTTATTAATAGAAAAATATGGCGTGGATAATTTTACTGCATTAAAAATAATCAGTTTTACCCATCCTTCTAAAATAAATCCTTATATCCTGACTACCTCTGATGATTATATTACTAAGGGATACTGGAATCTTTATTATGGATCTTGGGATTTTGATAAAGAGAATTCTAATGTTTATCCATATTCCTACGGGCATATATTGGAGTACAAAAACGGATTAATTAAAACAGATGATAACACAATTATCAACATTAAAACAAGAAATGCCACTTGGAATGGTGAAAAACCAGGATCATTAATAGTAATTAATGATAATGGTGTTTCGACTACCGTTATAGATGAAGATAGTGATTTTAACATTTATTTATTGCTTAATAAATCCCAAACTGTTGTTTTAAATAAAAAATACGAAAAATCAGTTTTTGTGGATTTAGTATTGAAAAATAATGGATCTGGATATTATGAACTGGCTTATAATAAAGGAAGTTTGTATTTATGGAAAGAAAAGTAATGAGAATAATATTAAAAAAATAATTAAAAAAAATATTAATTTATTTTAAATTATCAACCGTGGCCTGAACAAAAGATACAAAAATTGGATGGGCTCGGTTTGGCCTTGACTTAAATTCTGGATGGAATTGGCATCCTAAAAACCATGGATGGTCATTTAACTCTACTATCTCCACCAAAAAGTCATCGGGTGATGTTCCAGAGATTATGAGTCCTTTTTCTTCTAAAATTTCCCGGTACTCATTGTTTAGTTCAAATCTATGACGGTGACGTTCTTCTACCATCTCTTCATCATATGCTTTTTGGGCCATGGTACCTTCTTTCAGATTACAGTCATAGGAGCCCAATCGCATAGTTCCACCCATTTCCTTGATTTTTTTCTGCTCTTCCATCATATCAATAACTGGATAAACGGTTTGCTGGTTGAATTCAGTACTGTGAGCATCATCAAATCCATGCATTCTTGCAAATTCAATCACCATACACTGCATTCCCAGGCAGATTCCAAACAATGGTACATTATTTTCTATGGAGTATCGGACCGCGTCCAGTTTTCCAGAGATTCCCCTCTCACCAAATCCACCAGGTATGAGAATGGAATCAAGATTCTTTAACTTCTCAGTATTTATGGAGTCTTCAGCACTAATATATTCAATTTCTACTTTAGCACCTACATGGGCCGCTGCATGTTTTAAAGATTCTCGTATACTGATATAGGAATCTTCCAGTTCCACATATTTACCAATAATTCCCACAGTGATTGTTGGTTCTGCTTTTTTAAGGGACTCTACAATAGTTTTCCATTCAGAAAGATCGTGTGAATCTTCTTCCACACCCAATTTAATCCGTTTAATAATGTATTTACCTACATTTTCTCTATCTAAAACTAAAGGAACCTCGTAGATAGATGATACATCAGGACAATTTATAACTGCGTGAGGTTCTACATCACAAAAATGTGCAATTTTCTTTTTTAAAGGAGCATCAATAGGCATTTCACTTCGGCAAATTATCATATCTGGATTAATACCAGTACTGCGAAGTTCTTTAGTGCTGTGCTGAGTTGGTTTAGTCTTGAATTCACCAGCGGCCTTTAAATAAGGCACATAAGTTACGTGAACAAACATAACATTATCATGGCCTTCTTCATTTCTTAGTTGCCTTAAAGCCTCTAAAAATGGTTGACTCTCAATATCTCCCACAGTTCCTCCGACTTCAACCAGAACCACATCAGCCTGGGTTTTGTTGGCCATTTTTCGAACCATTTGTTTTATTTCATCGGTGATATGAGGGATAATCTGAACACAAGACCCCAAATAGGATCCCTTACGTTCTTTGGTTATAACAGACATGTATACTTTACCTGTTGTTATATTAGATTCACCTGAAAGATTCACATCCAAAAATCTTTCATAGTGTCCCAAATCCAAATCTGTTTCCATACCATCACGGGTTACAAATACTTCACCATGCTGATAAGGATTTAAAGTCCCCGAATCCCAGTTTAGATAAGGATCAATTTTAATGGCAGTTACTTCCAGACCATATGATCTCAAAATTCTTCCAATGGAAGCTGCAGTTATTCCCTTACCAATAGAGCTCACAACTCCCCCAGTTACAAATATATATTTAGCCAGACCAACCAACTCCTATATTTACGATTAAAATAGTTATTATCAAAATTAATTTTTCACATTAACTGTGAAATTAAATTTTAAGTTAGAGAATTAAATTTAATATAATAATTTGATAGCTCAGTGAATATAAATCTGAGTATAGTAATTAATGATGATTACTTGATGATTACTCAGTGAAATATAAATCTGAGAATAAATCCATAAAATAATCAAATTATTGTGTAATACCTTTTAAATTAGAACTTTAGTGTAAATATATTTAATTATTATCATATCATTTTGTCAATGAAAATATTTTATCCTTAATTATTCTTTATTATTTTTATGGTTTTTTAAAAATATTTAGAATGAAATTAACCATATTTAGTTAAATTCCATTTAAGATTTTATTTATCAAATTATGAGCTTTATCTATTCCCAGAGAACCTTTTTTCGCTGATTCTTCGTCGTAATACTCCACTTCATCAGGTTTAATATCGTTAGAGCAAATAACATAAGGAACAGCATCCATAGTATGGGTTTTCACCGATATAGGTGTGGCATGATCCGGAAGTAAAACAAGAACATATTCCTCATATTCCTCCAGTTTCTTCATTATAGGGCCTAGTATTTTAGAGTCAATCTCCTGTATGGCTTTGATTTTTTCTGCCACATCACCAGCATGGCCTGCTTCATCAGGTGCCTCTACATGAATGAATATTAAATCATGATCATCCAATGCATCCACAGCATACTGACCCTTGGCCGCATAATCGGTATCAAAGTAACCAGTGGCACCAGGAACATCAATATTATTAAGGCCTAGATAAACACCAATTCCCTTAATTAAATCCACTCCAGTAATAGTTGCACCTTTTAAATTGTATTTTTCCTTAAAAGTGTCAATTTGAGGTTTTAAACCCTGGCCCCATAACCATATCATATTAGCGGGTTTTTTATTATTATCCAAACGTTTTTTGTTTACTTCAGTCTTTAAAAGGATATTTTCAGAGTCTTCCATGATTTTATTGATTAAACGGGCATTTTCATCAGTTTCCGGTTTAACTATGTTTTCTGATATCTTTTGACCAACAATATCGTGGGGAGGGACAGTTTTTAAAGTGTCAGATTCTTTTTTATTAAAAACAAATAGGTTTCGATAACTTATTCCATGATAAAATTTACCATATTTTTCAAAGTTTTGATTTAATACGTCTATGAGCTCACCAGATTCCGGAGTTGTGATATGTCCTGCATTGAAATCTTCTAAAATATCATCTTTTTTAGTAATAAAGTTGCATCTGAATGCTAAATCACCACCAGATAATTCAACGCCCATACTGGCCGCTTCCAGTGGACCTCGCCCAGTATAGTATTCAGATGGATTATATCCCATTATTGAAAGGTTGGCCACATCTGAACCGGGATCCATACCTTCAGGAACGGTTTTTAGAAGACCACTGCATCCCATCTTAGCTAGTTTATCCATGTTAGGAATTTTTGCAGCTTTTAGGGGAGTTTTATTATTCAACTCTTTTAAGGGATAGTCAGCCATCCCATCTCCTATTAATATCACGTATTTCATGAAATCTTTTCCTTATAATCATTATTATAACATTTGTTTATAAAAATTCAATTATAATTAAGTTACTTATTATCTATTAAATTAATTATATTCTGTCGAAATTACTTATTATCTATTAAATTAATTATATAATTTAATTAGTTTATTCTAATTAATCTAAAAATAATATGAAAGTTTATTAAAATAAAAAAATAGGTGATTATCTATTTTTGGGATTTCCAGATATTAAGCAAGTCACTTAAAATTGCAGATGCTGTTTCTACAGAACCAGCCCCTAGACCAACTACGGTAACTTCATCGGCAAGGTCTGTTTTTAAAGTGGCCATGTTCAATGTTCCATCAACGGCATATGGTGAATCTTGTTTTACCAGACGTGGAGAAACATCTAGAGAATCCGGAGAAACTTCAGCCATCAGTTTTATTAAATAACCCTCTTTTTTGGCTAAATCAATAGCTTCAGAAGTGATTCTGGATATTCCAGTAACCTGAACATCTTTTAATGTGCAATCAATTCCAAGAATAGAGTTGGCAAGAATGACCGTTTTACATGCTGCATCTATACCTTCCACATCTTGAGTTGGATCAGTCTCAGCAATACCTAATTGTTGAGCTTCTTGAAGTGTTTGCTCATAAGATGATCCTTCAATAGTCATTCTAGAAAGAATGAAATTGGTGGTTCCATTCAATATCCCTAATATTGATTTTATTTCGTTACCCGGAAGTGTTTCCTGGGCAAAATTCAAAATAGGCATAGCTCCTCCCACTGATGCTTCGTATTTAAATTCCACACCATTTTGATGAGATAATTCGATAAGTTCACGGAAAAATAGTGCCAGATGACCTTTATTAGATGTTACCACATCTTTTTTATCTTTAATGGCCTTAATCGTTAATGATTTAGCAGGTTCGCCGTTTTGAATGTTGGTAGGTGTAACCTCCACCATTGTATCATATTCTACTTTATCCAGAACATTTATTCCATCTATATTTTCAATCCCTGCTTCTGGATAATTACTAACCTTTCCAGTTTCTGATTTGATTTTTAAAAGTAAATCCGGGTCCAGGCCATCCTGAGATATGGCCGCTCCAGAAGAGTCCGTGACCGCCACCAGCTTTAATTCCAATCCATAATGTTCTTTTAGATAATCATTTTTTAGGGATATGACCTTGGCCACGCCTTGACCGACTGCTCCAAATCCCATTAAACAAATTCGCATAAAATTCCTCCAGTAATATCAGATAACTTAACAGATCATTGATTTCTTAAACTTCACTGATAACCAGGAAATCCTTGCTTTTGCCGATGTTCTGAATTTTTTCCAGTACATCTTTCTTTTTACCAAAGTCTGCTTCCACGGTTATTCTAGCTGATGAATGAAGAGGTTCTTCAGACATTTTAAGTGATAAATCCGCCACCCGAACACCTTTTAACTGGTTAATTTGATCCATGGTGTCTTTAACATCCCGGTCCACAATATTTCCTATGAGAATAGTATTTATGGTTTCTTTAAGAATATTGCCATCAACTTCAATTACTCTGAAGCCCAATTCATTCAGCTTATTCATAACCAGATCCAGTGTTTCTGTGTCACCCTCTATTGTTATTTGAACTGGAATTAATCCTCTTTCCGTTTTTATTTCTCTCTGGTGAATAACAGTCACCAAGTTTGCCCCTAAAGTCCCGATTGGTTCTAGAGCAGCCAATAATTGTCCTGGGACATCAAGAAGTTCAATTACCATGTTCAAACGCATTTTATCTCCTCTTTTATTATGAAATATTATCTAAGTTTTATTCTAATCTAAAAAAGTTTTCTTAAATTTGGTAAACAATTTTATGATACTTGATTTAAAAAAATAATGAAAATAAAATAAAATAATTAATTTTAATTTAAAATAAGTGCATTATTATTTCCACTTACTTTTTTCCACTATCATATTTCCATTTTCATCAACCATGGTGTTTCTCATTATTTTTTCAGGATTTTTATCCCGGGCCACATCTTCACGGGAGAGGTTGATATTATCCACAATGTAGTGAGTTTCTTCTAAATCCGGGATGTTCTCCAGAGTTTTTGAAAATTCTTTAAGGATTTTTTCTGCTTCTTTTTCGATTTTCATTTTAATCCATCTCTATTAGTAATAGTGAAATATTTAATATAATAATTTCATTGATATTATTTTAAGATTTTAAATTGTATTTAAGATTATATTTTTATAATAATTAAGTATTTTATATATAACTTACATTTCTAATTAATATTTGTCTTAAATTGCTATAAATACTGTGGAATAATAATTTTTTTAAAATAATCGTCTATGAACATTATAAATATGAATCTTACAAGAAGGTTAATTCATTAATTAAATTTAAAAGCCACGTAGTTCTTTCATAAATGATTCTTGATCAAAATAAGGGAGTACTTTTTTTATAAGTATTTTGTGTATGCCCGACCCATACTGGGCAGCCTTTTTTGGTCGAAGGGCAATAAATTCAGGTACCCCCATATCCTGTGCCACTTGACGGAGAATATGTTTTCGAAGGGGATCATCTTCACTTTTAATTTTATAAGCTATAGGTATTTCAAATGCAGTTTTAATAACTTCTTTATCCAGAAATGGTACTCTTAGTTCTACGCCATGAGCCATAGTCACTGCATCATCTCTTTGCAGGTTAACATGGTAAATATTTTTCATATCTTCCATTAAAATATTCTGGGTGTTTTTTCCATACTTTGAATAGTCCAAGAGGTAGCGGTGGTATCCTCCAAATAATTCATCAGCACCCTGGCCAGATAAAACCACTTTTAATTTATCATCACTGGCCATTTTAGAAGCAAGATAAAGAGGCATGGCCACTCCAATTTTCATAATATTAAATTCCTCAATAGCCTCCAGTACAGGTTCCAGTGAATTCATAACGGTTTTTTCATTAACTTCCAGTATTTTTAATTTTAAATCCAGATTATCAGCAGCTTTTTTGGCGAATTGAAAATCTGATGAGTTTTTTGTACCAACCGTGTAAAGTGTGGTTTCTATATCTTCTTTTTTTAAAAAAGATGCAATAATAGTACTATCTACTCCACCAGAAAATATAATACCAATTTTTTCCAGGCCTCTGATTCTTTTTTTAATGGAATTCTCTAAGACAATTTTTAACTGGGTTTGTAGTGATTCAATTGATTTATACGTAGTTTCAACCCTATAATTAGGAGTCTCAGAGTTATTATCATGACTCTCAAATAATGATTCTGCTAGGATTAATTTATTATTAAACAGAATATGGCCCGGTTTAAGTGCGTGAACTTCTTCAATACCTAAACCCCACAATGCCTTTCTCTCCGAGGCAAATGCATTGATTTTATCTTTAATTTCTCCATAATATAATGGTTTAACCCCTACCGGGTCACGGGCCAATGCCAAATTCTGACCATCCCACAAGGCAAATGCATAATCACCATCCATCATACGCATGGTCTTTTTTAAAGATTCTATAAAAATAAGTTCTTTAGCATGGTTTTCTGCCATTTTTTTATTGGAACCATTATCATTAGCACTCTCAGAAGTAGAAATCTTAGAATTAGCACTTTTAGCTGTTTTTTTACTAAAACTCTTAAAATTATTGGATTGATTTAAATCCTCTTTCAATTCGTTCTGATAATGTTGGTTTAAATTAATTATAATTTCACAGTCAGAATCAGTGATAAATTTTTGATTTTTAGAGTTTAATAATGATTTTTTTATTTCAGGGTAGTTGTATATTTCCCCGTTGCAAACCAGAACCATTTCTTCATTGACTATTGGTTGGGATTCATGGGAACCTACAATGGATAGTAGATTATGGCCCATTCCAAAGTATCCTTTAGGAGGATTAATTGATACAATATCATCCATTATTAACTGATTATTGATCCATGTTCCTGAATAATCCGGGCCTCTGTGTTTTAAAGATATTAACATCTTTTTTAAATCTTCAGAAATGTTTTCTCCCATGATTCCAACTATGGCGCACATGCTAATACCTTTAATTTACTTATTAATATGATTTAGTAATTTTATAATTTAATCTCATAATCAAGCTAATTGTTAGTATATTAAAATTAAGATCAAATACACTTCATTATTAAATTAGAAAAAATAATCTCCAATGGAATTAAATTTAGAATTAGAGTATTAATTATGTTAATAATAATCAGATAATTAGTATTTAAGTTAAAATAAGCTTATTATTTATCAATAATTCATTTTTTTAAGATTTTATTGGGATCATCCGCAGTTAGCTTCAGAACCCATACATGCTGTACAATCAGAAGGAATATTGTCCTTTTCTTTATGTAGCTGGCACATTATATCTTCAGTTTTAATCTTTTTACATATCTGACAGGTACGGGGAATAATATCTCTCTTAGTTGCAATGCCCTCTTTAAGTTCTCCAGCAAATTTTTTAATCATTGCTTGAATTTCTTCATTGAACTTTATACCATGTCCTCTTTTATCACTTATATACTGAGAAACTGCTGGTTGAGTTATATCTAATATAGCAGAAATTTCTTTTTGTTTCATGCCCAATTTCAGGAGCTCTTTGGCCAGTTCTGATCGAACAGTGGGTATAACATACCACACAACCATTTCACATGGAGGTCTCATTTAAATCACGATTTTCCTTATATTTTAATAAAATTTTTGAAAATATTCAATTATGCATAAACCTTATTTCTAATTTTTATAAATAATTTTTATTAGATGTAGGTTTTATTAATACAATTGTTTAACATTTTTTATATACCTCCACCTTCGCAGAATATTACTTCCATCTCGGATTTTCTGGATAATAATCCATTTTTTTTCATTAACTCCGAACTAAGTCCAAGTTTTTTGATCTGTGATTCCATTTCATCCTGGCGTTTTAATAATAAATCTATTACTTCTGCCACAGGATCAGGGAGTTCACCATGATCTAAATCAATAGCGCATTTTCTATCTTCTTGTATTACTCTTCCAGGAATTCCTACACATGTAGCTCCGGGAGAAATAGATCTTAAAACTACCGAGCCAGCACCAATCTTGGATGCAGTTCCAATGGTAATATTACCAATTACTTTTGCACCGGATCCAATAACAACCGCGTCCTTAATGGTAGGGTGTCTTTTGACTTTCTCTAGGCTGGTACCGCCAAGGACTACCCCTTGGTATATCAATACATCATTGCCCACCTCAGCAGTTTCTCCAATAACAACCCCCATTCCATGATCGATAAAAACTCTTCGCCCGATTTTTGCTCCAGGGTGAATTTCAATTCCTGTTAAAAAGCGAGCAAATGCTGAAATGAATCTACCAAATAAAAGAAAGTTATGATTCCAAAACCATTGACTTATTCTATGGAACCATATGGCCAATAATCCGGGATAACAGAGCAATATTTCAAGTGTGCTACGTGCAGCAGGATCTCTCATTTTAACCGTGAAAACATCCTCTTTTATCCTGTCGAACATTAAAAACCTCCATCTTCAGTTTTTTTTTATTTTTAAAATATATTAGTAATTTAGCTATTATTTAAAATATAGTTAAATAACTGCTAATTTACTAATTATATGCAAATATCTAATATATTATTAGATATTTAATGAGGGAACATGGCCTGATCATATGATTGGTATAATTCTTCAAATACCCATTCCATACTCAAGTATCGTTCTCCAGTGTCTGGAAGAATTACTACTATTAATTTACCTTCATTTTCTTTTCGCTTAGCCATTTCAATAGCCGCCCAAGTGGCAGCACCCGATGAAATACCCGCAAGAATTCCCTCTTCACGAGCAAGTCGCAATAAAGTTGAAGCAGCATCTTCATCTTTAACTGGAATAATTTCATCAATTAAATCAGTTCTGAGAATCTCAGGAACAAATCCCGCCCCAATACCTTGAATTTTGTGAGGTCCTTTTACACCAGTAGCCAGTACCTGTGAAGTTTCAGGTTCTACAGCCACTGCTTTAAATTCAGGTTTTCTTTCTTTTAAAACTTCAGCCACACCAGTAATAGTACCCCCAGTACCTACACCTGCAACAATGATGTCTGCTTTACCTTCCGTGTCTCTCCAGATTTCTTCTGCAGTGGTTTCTCGGTGGATTTTAGGATTGGCAGGGTTTTTAAATTGTTGTGGTAAAACTGCATTTGGTATTTCATTGGCCAACTGTTCTGCTTTAGCTATTGCTCCAGGCATTCCCTCTGCTCCAGGAGTTAAAACAATTTCTGCCCCAAATACTGCCAGAAGTTTTCTTCTTTCTAATGACATGGTATCAGGCATGGTAAGGATCAATTTGTATCCTTTAGCAGCAGCAACAAAGCCCAGTGCAATTCCAGTGTTTCCACTAGTTGGTTCAATAAGTACCGAACCTTCTTTAATTAATCCTTGCTCTTCACCATATTCAATTAAAGCAACACCAATTCTATCTTTTACACTACTAATTGGGTTGAATGACTCGAGTTTTACTACTACGTCAGCTTTAAGTCCTTCTGTTAATTTATTCAATCTTACCAGTGGAGTATTTCCAATGGTCTCTGTGATATCATTAGCTATTCCTCTTTTTAGTTCTGGAATTTTCACCATCTTTTCACCTATTTTATTTTATTAATTTAATTATATATAACCATAGTTATATAACAATTGTTATAATTCTTTTGTATTATCATATAAATAATTATGGAAAATAAATGATAATAATGAACACATTAAAGCATTTCAAGCTATAAATTTTCAACAACACTTTAAAAGACTAAAAAAGAAAATAAATATTTAGATTCATAATCATTAATCCAACTCAAAGCTTATCTAGATGATGACTTAATTTCTCTAAAGCTTCCTCAATAAAACTGGGCTGCATAAATGGAATAATTCCTTTACTAATTAATCTTTGAGAAGCACCAGGCCCTATTTGACTTACAATCACTGCTTTACAATCACTTAGTAAAGATGTAATATCAAATGATTCACATTCTCCATTTTGAACATATTTACCACAGGAAGGCTCAGTTTCCCTCAATTCTACAAATTTATAATTTCCAGGCCCATTAATTTCAAATATAAGAAATTTATCGGCCTTTCCAAAATGCTGGTTGATATACTTACCATCAGTGCTGGCAACAGCAACTTTTATACTCATTTTTATCACATGAAGTTATTTTTAGAATTATTACTACTTAAAATAAAAAATTAAATAAAATTAGTAATCCTATTAATGTTTTTTATAGTTTTTTACCCGCTTCAGGACCCGGCCTAACTGAAAATACTTCCTCGACCTTAAATAGAATAGCAGATTTTGGCTGGAGTTCCGTCATTACATTCTGGGCCCAGTCCACTACCTGATCAAAGTACTCTCCAGATTCGAATATTTCTACGGTTCCTTTGACTTGATATGGGAATGTTTTAGCATCAGATACAATGAGAGATAATTTAGGATTTTCATCCAGATTTTTTCGGGTTTTGTTCATATAGTTATCTGCAATGAGAATGGTCTCATCATCAATTGGCCTGGCAAATCCAATAGGAACTACATTAGGAACTCCTTGAATACTGGCAGTTGCTAAAAATACTAAATTTTTTTCTATAGCTTCTTTTAATTCATCGTTTAATACCATTTTATCACCTGATTTAATTATAACTATTGTTATAATAAATATGTTTGGATAAAGTTATCTATTGTTAAGTAATATATGAACTCAATACTATTTATTTTAAAAATATTCATTAATAATGTATTTTTAGATATAAAGACATTTAAGGGCAAAGATATAAATATAATTTCAAAGTTAACAATTGTTAAAAAAATATAATAAATAATAGTTTTTGAATTATTTGTTAAATAAAATTGATTTTAATATTTTAATTTTAAAAATTTTTAGGAGATAATATAATGGTAAAAATCAAGTTTTTAGGAAATTTTAGAGAAATAACTGGAGAAAAAGAAAAAGAAATGGAGTATAATGGTAATTTAAAAGATTTTTTAGAAATATTAGCCAGTAATTACGATTCTAAATTCAAAGATGCTCTATTTGATAAAGAAAGGAATATTAAAGATTATATGAAGATATTGATTAATGGTGAAGATCTTAAATCAAAAAAATTCAAGGAATGTCTTTTGAAAGATGATGATCAGGTAGTGATTTTCCAAACCATTGCCGGTGGTTAAGGTGAAAATTGCTTACCTATCCACAATATACCACACCTCACTCATTATAAAAAATTTAAATAAAGAAATATGTGGAGAAAAAATTGACTGGCAGCTCTATGCAACAGGGCCAGCTATGATAGATGGGTTTGATTCTGGAGAAATAGATTTAGGATATATAGGCCTTCCTCCAGTCATGATTGGAATAAATAAAGGTATAGATTTAAAGTGTATTGCAGGGGGACATGTGGAAGGAACAGTTATGGTGGCCTCGGCAAAATATGAATCTTATACTTCTAAAAAAGATATTAATGAAATAATTTCACAATTTGTTGGAAAAACTATCGGTGTTCCATCCAGAGGATGTATACATGATGTTATAATTAAAGAAATAGTAGGAAATCTTGATATTAAAATCAAAAACTATGGTTGGGCTGATTTAATACCCTATGCACTAGAAGATGGAGAAATAGATGCGGGTGTGGGAACTCCTGCTATGGCCGTGGCCGCATCATCAATAGCTTCAAGTAAAATTATAATTCCCCCAGAACAGCTATGGCATTACAATCCTAGTTATGGAGTTAGTATAAGAGAAGAGATTTTAAGTGAAAAGAGGGAATTTGTAAAGGAATTTTTAATGGTTCACGAAAATATCTGTAATATGATTCGAGAATTTCCAACAAAAACATCAAAAATTGCCAGTGCAGAATTAGGATTAGAAAATAATTTATTTGCTCTAAATGCATTTAAAATTTCACCAAAATACTGTTCTAGTCTTCCTGAAGAGTATATTAATTCAACCCTGAAATTTCTGCCCATGTTAAAAGATTTAGGTTATTTAAACTCTAATTTAGAGAGTAAAGATATTTTTGATACAGAATTAATAGAAAAAATACATACAAATAAACCTCATTATGAAAATCCTTGGAATTTGATTTAAAATAGTCAGATTATACTGTTTTTAATATTTACTCAATTTTTATCATTGTTTATATCTATAAATAAATATAACTGATATTCCATAATATAACAATAGTTAAGTTTTTATAAAATATGTAAAATAAAAGATATAATATTAAACTGAAGATAATTTAAGAGGTATTAAAGTGAAATATGATTTTGACCAGGTATGCAACAGGAAAGATACAGATTGTCTAAAATGGGATATGATTGATTCAGTATTTGGAGAAGATGACTTAATTCCATTATGGGTAGCAGATATGGACTTTCCAGTGGCAGAACCCATTCAAAAGGCCCTTGAAGAAAGAGTGAATCATCCATTTTATGGTTACACCCGTCCAGGAAAGAGAGTTGTGGATGCAGTTGTAAAAAGGATGAAAGATAGATTCAATTGGGAAATTCAACCAGAATGGGTTGTATTTACCCCAGGAGTAGTCCCTGCACTACATATTGCAATTAGATCATTAACACACCCGGGTGATGAGGTTATACTCCAACAACCAGTTTATTATCCATTTTTCCCTGTTGTTAGCAATAGCGGATGTCAAATAGTAAATAATGGGCTTAAACTGATAGATGGAAAATATAAAATAGATTTTAATGATCTTGAGGAAAAATTCAGTCCAAATAGTGGTCTGGGAAGCAATCCCAGTAGAATAAAAACCATAATATTTTGTAATCCTCACAATCCAGTAGGGCGTGTCTGGACTAAAGAAGAAATAACAAAACTTGGAAAAATTGCCATTTCCAATGGCGCTGTAGTGATATCAGATGAGATACACTGTGAAATTCTCTTTGATGATAACCATCATACACCATTTGCAACAATTTCTAAAGAATTTGAGCAAAACTGTATAATATGCATGTCTCCCAGTAAAACATTCAATCTAGCAGGCCTAGATGCTTCATCCATAATAATCCCTAATAAAAAACTTAGAGATAATTTTTTAAATATTCAAAATGGAATGGTTCCTGTTCCAAACCTTTTTGGGCTTACCGCCCTTGAAGCAGCATATCGTCATGGTGATGAATGGTTAGAACAAGTTATGGTATATATTAAAGAAAATTTGGACTTCCTAATAGAATATACAGAAAAAAATATTCCATCTATTCAAGTCATTAAACCACAAGGAACATATCTCATATGGTTAGATTGCCGAAAATTAGGGTTAGATAATCCTGAACTGAAAAATTTCATGCTGAAAAAAGCCAAAGTAGGTTTGAATGATGGTTTTATATTTGGAGAAGAAGGCAGCGGTTTTGTAAGAATGAATATAGCTTGTCCACGAGATATACTTAAAGAGGCCTTAAAAAGAATAGAAGAAGCTGTAAATAGGCTTTAATTTATTTATTTTATAATTATTAAATTGTTTAATTAGCCTTAAAATTTATAATAAAGGATTATCTTATGTTTGATATAATTTAAAAATTTATTATTTCTAAAAAATATATATTCACTGAAATTAAGTATAATAAATATCAGCAAATTAATTTAAGACATTAAAATACAATACCAATTAAATAATAATTTAAGAATATTTTACTTATTTTATAATAACATGGAGAAATGATATGTCTCGAATCACATTTTCAGATTTCAGTGTCCTTATCATTAAAAATACTTTTAAGACCCGTTTTTTGCTGGCCAAAGCATGTAAAAAAGTATCCCCTCTGGCAGGGATGGTGAATAAATTATTTTTTGAGGGTGACGATTTATTGGTCTTGCCTCGAGACGGAACCATTAATTCATCTCTTAAAATCGAAGAAATTGAAATCAACGAGGATATAGATGTTTCTCAGGAAGATACCGTACTTCCCAGCAAGATTTTAAAGGAAATGATAATGAAGTCAAAGTATCATTTTATTATGAATTCTTGCATATGCCGAGTTTGTAGTGATTGTAATGATTATCCCCACAATTTAGGATGTCTATTTCTGGGAAAAGGAAGTAAGAAAATTTCTCCTAAATTAGGGAAACCAGTTACGCCACAAGAAGCTATAGAACACGTTGATAAATGTCAGAAAGCCGGTTTGGTACATATAGTTGGTCGAAATAAGTTAGATAGTTTCTGGTTAAATACTGGCCCAAAAGAAGATCTTTTAACCATCTGTAACTGCTGTCCTTGTTGTTGTCTGTGGAAAATGGCTCCGGATCTTCCGGAAAATATGGGGAAAAGTTTTGCACCTATGATAGGTGCAAGGATAAAATTTAATCAAGATTTATGCATAGGATGTGGAAAATGTGGTGATAACATATGCTTTGTGGATGCTATAACCATGGACAATGAAAAAGCAGTAATAGATATTGAAAAATGCAGATGCTGTGGTCGCTGTGTTGAAGTTTGTTGTAAAGGAGTATTTATTATGGAAATAGATGCAGATTCTGTGGAAAATTCAATAGACCATATTAAAAAACTTGTTGATGTTGAATCTGAATAAAAATTATTGTATATTAAATATAATTTTTTATCCATTAAACATGTAGTTTATAATATTTTAATCAAATAACAAAGTAGTTTCAATCATTCTTTTGTGATTTAGAATAATTCTTTTTCTCTTTTAATAAAAAAAATCAAAAAGGTAAGGTTTTTGCCATTTAATATTCATAATCCTTACCTATGCTTTAAGTAAAATATGATTTTATCTTTTGAATCATTATTTTACCTTAATTATTCATGCATCATAACTTGGAGTTTCGTATTGAATCTATTTTAAACAGTGGTTGGTACATAGTTCTTTTTCAGCCGTTTAATAAACATCATAGCCCATATATATGCAAATACACAACCCATACCGCCACCAATCACAATACCCCACCATACACCTTGTTCTCCCATATTGAACACAAATGTGAATAAATATGCGAGTATAGATACAAAAGCAACCTCCCTAATTACAGTTAAAATCAAGGAAGTTAAACCCTTTCCCATAGCCTGGAATACTGAACTGGCCAGAATTCCTAAAGGTACTGTAATATAGAAGAGACACATTACTCTTAAGAATTCTGCTATTGTTGGAGCTAAGTGGGCACTTTGAGGAGAATAAGTGAATATTGTGGCAATACTAGGTGCAAATATATAGCTTATAATTCCTATGATAATTCCTATACCGATCCCCAGTTTAATTGAATAATTAAATGCTATTGATAAATTTTTAAATTTTTTAGCACCATATGCAGCACCCGCAACTGTAATTGCTGCGGTACCAATTCCTATTGGAGGAATCAATGCCATCATAACTACTCTCCATCCAGCAGTATAAGCTGCCACTGCATCGGTTCCGGCAGCTATTACTAACATGGCATTGAGAATTATGGATAAAATTGACATAACTAGAGTTTCCGCACTGGCCGGTAACCCTACCCTCAATAAATCTTTGATGATTTTGGAACTAAATTTAAATTCTTTCAAAGATAATGTGATGTAAGTATTCTTCTTTATAACTAGCCAGTATAGAATTAAGAAACTGGAAATAGCAGAAGAAAGTAGTGTAGCCCATGCCGCTCCAGCTATTCCCCATCCCATATAATATATGAAAATTGGGTCAATGATTATATTGAGTATTGCTGTTGCAACCATGGCATACATTGCTCGATTTACATCACCTTCAGATCTTAGAATACTGGCTGCCACACTGGAAAATATTAAAAATATCATTCCGCCAAATACAATCTGACCATATTGAACTGCTAGATCAGCTGTGGATCCAGCCCCCATTATCATGAGAATATCCTTTAATGAAATCAGTAAAACCACCGGCACCACAATAGAAATTGCCACAGTAATCAGGATGGAGTGCATAGCAGCATTATCTGCTCTTTTTTTATCCTTGGCACCTATAGATCTGGCAATAAGGGAATTAGCCCCCGCACCAAGACCATTACCCAAACCAATAATTATCATAAACAAAGGAGTTATAAATCCTAATGCGGCCAGAGAATCTGATCCTAGTCCCGCAACCCATATACTGTCCGCTAGATTATAGGCCATAATAAGTAACATGGAAATAACCATAGGAACAGAAAGAGTTCTGATAGCTTTTTTAGGGTCTCCTGTAATTAATGAAATTCTGCTGGCCACTCCGGCATTTTCTTTTTTCTTATTATTAGCATTCATGATAGTTAACTCCATTTTCTCTGGCATTTTTCATACTTTTTACTGCTAGTCCTTTTAGAGTTCTGAGTAATTCTTTCCGTTCTGAAGTTGAAAGGCCATCCAAAACCCTATTTTCCCATTCTTTATCAATATCCTTTATTTTACAGACTGCTTTTTTTCCTTTTTGAGTTAAAAAGATTAGATGCCTTCTTCTATTTTTTGGGTCTATTTGACGATAAATTATTTCATTATCTTCCATTTTCTTCAAGGCACGTGCCACAGTTCCTTTGTCTATGTGGAAATGACCGGCCATATCATCTTGAGTGATTCCTTCTTTGCGATATAATTCCATAAGAAATGGAAACTGTCCCGCAGTGATGTTTAAATCTTTCATTTCATGATTTAGGTGCATCATATGTGTTCTGTGAATTATGGATATGTATCCTGCAAGTGGAATGTTTGATATTTGAGTTTCCGTCAAATTTTTTATGTGTTGCACTTATTTTAATCTCCTTTTGTTAAAATAATAGACAAGAAGTTAAATTAAATAAATAAGCTTATTCTTTCTTATATTAAGTTAAAATCTAAATAAAAAGAAATAATTAAGTACTGGCCATATTTATTCTATATTTTAAGATGTGATTTATCATATT
>Ga0351902_1046_pt2 | contig 33298 bp, 27 predicted proteins | sample BONcelHT113001D5_FD_205828 | JGI IMG/M metagenome (GOLD analysis project Ga0351902, IMG submission 205828) | Enriched cells from coal bed in the Powder River Basin, Montana, United States - BONCAT cells T11 rep1 HSBNCT.T11.300.1.D5 ...
ATTTCCCCGGATTGACGGACAGGAAATAGCCAAGAAGATCATGCGGGATGGCGTTAGCAAAACACGGCCACCCCATGCCTGGCTTTTGACGGGACTTCCCGGCTCCGGCGCGATGGAGGCCTCGATAGAGCTGGCCAAGGCGATGGTCTGCTCGCTTAGAGAGCCGCTACCTTGCGGCCAGTGCGACGCCTGTCGCCGGATCGCCAGCGGCAATTATTTGGATGTGCATCTGATACAGCCGCAGAACAATTACCTGCGTATCGAGCAGGTGCGGCAGATGATTGCGGAGACGAATATTGCCCCGGTCGAGGCCGCGGGGCTGAAAATTTTTGTTGTCCAGGATCTGCAGCAGATGCAGGCAGTGGGGCAGAATGCGATGCTCAAGAGCCTCGAGGAGCCGTGGCCCCAAGTCCGCTTTATTTTGGTGGCTACACTATTGCAAGCAGTTTTACCGACGGTCATTTCGCGATGCCGCCAGGTTCCCTTTTTCCCCTACACGCGGAAAGAGGTCGAGGGGATACTGCAGCGCGAAGGGGCCAAGGAGCCGGAGATTATCGCCACCCTTAGTGGCGGCGACCTCGTTTTAGCGCGGGAGATTTCCAGTGGCTCCACGGAGTACCTGCGGACTCGAGATGTCGCTATCCGCCTCCTCGGGCTGGTGCAGAGCGACGAATGGCTTTTGACCCGTTTTGAAAAGGAAGCGACCGCCGTGGGTCAAAGCCTGCGGCAGGTGCGCCGGAAATAGTAGACTTCTTTTCAACCTTTATCTCAAACACCCCACTTCTTCAATGCACAATGCACAATTCACAATGCACAATTCACAGTTCACAATTAGGTACGAAATAATAGACACCAAGAACGGAATAATAGACACTAGGAACGAAAGATTAGGAACGAAATAATAGACATTAAGAACGGAATAATTGGAACGAGGAACGGAAAATTTAGCACTAGGAATTAGGAACGAGAGACAATTACGGGTGACGAGGTAACAATAAAAATTAACAGATAATTATTATTGAACAAAACTCCGTTTTGATTAATTGAGAATTACGCAGTAATTTTCCGCAATTATTCATCCTTAATTGCTAAATGCTAATTCTCCGTTCCCAACTCGGCATTGTGTGCGACCAGGCCATGCTTTCCTCGTGAAGCAAGCTTTTCTTCGACACGCTGGCGAATCTGCCCCGCGACCTCCTCAGCCGGCAAGGCGGCATCGATTAGATGAATTCTTGCCGGATATTCCGTCGCCAGCGCCAAAAAGCCTTCCCGAACAAGGCGATGAAAACTGCTCGCCTCTTGCTCAAGGCGATCAAGTCCGGCATCCCCTCGATTAGCGGTGACACGAGCCAGGCCAGCTGTCGGGTCGATGTCGAGAAGAAAAGTAAGATCGGGAATAAAGCCGTCGACAGCGTCTTCGTTAATTCCGCGGACCAATGCTTCCGGCAGCCCGCGGCCAAAGGACTGATATGCCAGACTCGAATCGAGAAAGCGGTCACACAGGACAATCTTTCCTTGGGTCAAGGCCGGTCGAATAACCTCCTGAACGTGCTGCGCCCGAGAAGCAGCGTAAAGCAAAGCTTCCGCGACAGGGCACATTCCCTGATAGGCCGGGTCGAGCAGCAACTGGCGGATGCCATCGGCGAGGGGCGTTCCCCCCGGTTCACGCGTGCACAATGTCGCAAAACCGCGATTGCACAAATAATCCGATAAAATGGCCTGCTGGGTGGACTTTCCTCCCCCATCCGGCCCTTCAAAAGTGACGAACAACCCCGCTACTGGCATCCCTTCGCCCCCATTTCCCATGATAAGATAATCGATGTTTCATTATACCAAATCTATAGAAATAAAGAAAATCGGCCCCTTGTCACCAAAAGGGCCGCGAGTGCTTTAGCTGGCTGCAAAGAGAATTTTTTAGCGGCTTCAAACCGTCCATGGCGGCCACTTTGCACATCAGAGAGAAAGGTGAGCGTTTTTTCATCGAAAGGGGTTAAGAACTTGACCTTCCAAATGCCCAGCATCAGAGGCTCCTTGAATGGTTCTGCAGTCCAAAACAGGCTGCCTTCCCGCAAGGGGAGACAGCCTGTTGACTAACATGGTCGGTTCGATTATCTAAATTTATAGCTCACTAGGTGAATTAAGCCCAGTTACTAGCCATCAATAACACGAATAGTGAAGGTCGGTGTCGCAACCAAAGAATCGTTACCTCCCAGCAATTGATGAGGAACAGTCATGGTGATAGTCTGATCATCGTCAGGAAGATAATCATCGGTTAGCGCTGGAAGCGTAATGGTTATTATATTGTTTGAAGTGCGCTCAATCGCATTATTATCTCCATCTGAGACCGCAAGTTTAAGAGCATCTTTGAAGAATTCCAGTAGTGGTCCATCGTCACCACCGGAGAAGCCATCTATTAGTTGATTCGCATCCGCTTCTGCATAAAAATCACCAGCTCCCGTTGCCGGGATCCATGTCTCGTTAGTCAAGGTGATGATAATAGTAACGTCGCTTTGGAGTTCTACAGCATAGCCATTTTGCACATCTTCTAGCCACACTCCAGGCTCAACTACATTACCGCTGATAGTGGCGCTGGCAACGACCGGACTAGGAGGTCTTCTATCCCTCGAGGGCTTTCGTAAGCTGGCGCGAAGAATTACTTTGTCGGGGTCGACCACATCCGACTCGCCGCTATAAGCGCCTTTGACCTGCCTGACAGCACCGGACCTACCTGCCCATTTGCTGTCCTTGCCATCGATCGTTGCGCTGAGAATTCGATAGTCACCGCCGATGGTCGCCGTCAGATTAGTGGCGCGCTCGGTAATCAGGAGTTCACCGATAACCCCTTCCCCCTGGGTCGAGAAGGTAACATTAGGGGCGTCAATGGTGACCTTGGCAAACGATCCTTCGAGAATTATTTCCTGCCCGGAGGCGTCCTCGGCAATCACTATTTCAATTCCGTCGACTCCGACGGCAACGATTCGGACTGCGCCATTTTCTCCGGTTTGCACATAGACCTGGTTATATTGACCACCCAATATACGAATGCTGTTTGCTCCGCCTCCCTGGATGAAGGTGTCGCCGTCAACCTTGATATTCTGGAGGGTCACATTGCCATCGCCGACGGAAGCGGCAATCGTCAGATTACCTTGAATGTGCATGTTGCGCAAAGTAACCCCGTCAGCCTCGACGACCACATCGCCGGCGACGGGCTGGCTCCCGGAGACCGGTCCATAAAGACCTGACCGACTAAAAGTCGTGGCCTGCTTGCTGCCATAAAAAGTGACGCTGCGTGCCGTCGCATCCCATTTATAAGTAATCTGCAAGGCCCGGGCAATCGAGGCGACAGGCAGCATCAAGCGGCCGCCACCGTCAATCTGAACAATTTCAGCGGCTGCGTCCATCGGGATTGCGCTTCCATTCATCGTCATCATCGTCTCCCCGACCTTGATAACGACCACATCGCTGCCGCGGCGGACAATGATTGTTTTTGCAATCGGGTCCCACTCCGGACGCGGCACCCCCAGAGCTTCGGCGACAAAGGCGGCTGAAACCATAATCCGCCCGTTTTTAATGTAAGGCGCGACATCGGTCACGACCAGCTGACCATCCTTTTGATAGGACTTTTCACCGATGGTAAAGACAACTGTACTATTGTCTTGGGACCCTGCTTCAGCCCAACCGGCGCTTCCCGACACGAGCAACATCACCAGAGCCGCATGAAGAAATATTTTACCGAATATATGTGCAGTCCTGCCACCGAACATTTCCTTCACCTCATCCTTCAACTTACACTTATGACAAGTCGGCCTTTTTTGCCTACTTAGCATAAATAGTATGCGGAAATTATCCACCCTACAATAGTGCTATTGCCTTATAAATTTAAACCGCTAAGAGGGCTTATTGTCCTTAATTAGTTCCTGTAATAACTGTATAGGTGTCCTCATCCCAAGCGACAGCAAAACACGATTTAGCACCACCACAACATGCTTCGATTCTCGTGAGTTCTCTTGTGTTCGTCTTACCTGCGGAATTGGCGAAGCAACAGTACTATAGAGAGCGAACATGGGGACGGTTCTTTTGTTCGCTTCCCTCTCTGCGCCCGATCCTTCTCCTTCACTTGGCGTGTTTCCAAAGGGGATTCCCTGAAATGCGCTTGCACTTGGCAGTATTTTGGGTGTGACACTGAATTGCGAATTGTTTACCAAAAAGCCATCTCTGGCTTTTTTAGTAGTCTCGGTGGTTCTACTATCCCGACACACGCCTTCCCATCAGCCCAGAAAGGCTTGACTCGCTATTTTAAACTCTTCTTGTGAAGGCCGATATCCCTTTTCCTTTGCGGGAAAGAGCTTTTCAAAGGCTTGACAGCCCTTTTCATCGACTTTGTAGACGTCACTAGGATAGAATTTCCAAGTATGCGGGTGCAGGCATCCTTTGACAAGTTCCAGCACCAGCAAACTATATGGATACTTGCCATCAGCATCGCTTACTGCCACACTTTTTGAACCGACAAATCCATGCTTGCAATAATTATTGGGGTGCCCCTCAATCACGATGACCTCATATCCCAAAGCAACTGCGGCCTCGATTGAGTGCCGGATTAGGGCCGAGCCGATTCCTTTTTTTTGCAACTCGGGCAAGATACTAACAGGACCAAAGGTTAGCGCGGCAATCTCTGATTTTTCCTCATTGATTAAGCGGGATTTGGCATACATAATGTTTCCGACAATTTGATCATCCTTAATTGCCACGAAATCCAGCTGGGGCAAAAAATCCGGATGACTGCGCATTAGATGAGCTAAATAATGCTCATCGCAACCCGGCACATAGAGATTCCAAAAAGCCTCCCGGGTTAATTCTTCAACCTGTCGATAATCCTTTACACTCTCATTTCGAATCAAGATATCCATTTCTCCTCATTCCCTTCCTCTCCTGCTCCTCCCCCAACCGAAATTGATTATACAAGCAATATGCAGCAAAAATTCAGGAGATAAAGATCGATTCTCCCGCTTGTTACTTGCCGCGATAGTTGCAAAATGTTAAACTACGCTAAGTTGTGCCTGGGTTTTTATCTGGAAATCAGAAGCAAAAAATGGTGAGGAATGTAATAGCACATCAAAGGAGGAATATTCAATGAAGCTTAGCAGAGGAATACTGATAATTGTTGCCTTAGCTTTAACAATGCTGATGCTGGCAGCCTGTGCAGAGGACGCAGCTCCCGACACAAGTTCTAAAAATGTGATGTTGATCGAGGATTATAAGGTGAGCTTTTCTTTTCCGCCGGACTGGGAGCCGGAAGCAGATCAAAAACCTTACGACTTGCAATGCTCCAACGGCAGATCCTACGCGAGTATCTTTGTTTATTACAAAACCGATTTAGCCGATGGCGAAACACCTTTTGCCTTATTTAACATGCAAAAAAATGACATTCTAAGCAAACGAGAAAACGTCAAAGAGGAAGCGGAAGAAAAAATCTACGAAGTTAACAACAAACGAATCAAGTCAGCCCTCTTCTCTGCTGATATAAGTGGCACAAAAAATTACTATTATTGTAACCTAATCGAATTTGATGAAGCTTCCGACGTCTTTGCTTGGGTGCTATTTACAGCCCTGCCCTCCGACTCGGCCAAGATGATGGATCAATGGAATGAAATAATCGCTTCCGCCGAGTGGGGTCAAGACTAGCTTAGATTGGCTTGCACTAAAATGCTTATTGGGCCTTAATCGACGGGGAAACGCAAGGTGATTTCCGCGCCCCCATCCGGGCCGTTGCCGATACTAGCCTGGCCGCCGATTTGCTCGAGCAGACTCGCGATCAAGGCGTGACCGACTCCCGGACTGCCTTCCGGTAAATAGCCGGCGGAAAGGCCGACCCCGCTATCCGAAATCTGTAAAACGGCAATTCCGTTCTCCCGCTGCAGCTTCACTGTAATGACACCGCCGGCTCCTGGAGCGAAGGCGTATTTCACGGCATTGACAATCGCCTCGTTCAGCGCCAGCCCCAAGGGAACGGCTTTTTTACTACTATAAGGTAGTTTCACAACCTCCAGCTGTAGGCGAACGGCCCCCTCCTGCAGCTGGTATATCTCGAGAAGCCGCTGCGAGAAATCTTCCACATACGTCCCTAAGTCAATCGTATCGAGATCTCCCGAGTTGTACAAACTTTCGTAAATCTTGGACATCGACTGAATCCGCGCCTGGGCGTCCCGGCAGGCCTGGCGATGTTCCGGGTCGGGAATTTTATCCATCCCCAAGTCAATCAGATTGATGATTAGATTCAGGTTATTTTTAATCCGATGCCGCAGCTCATACAGCAAAGTTTCGTTTTCTTTGGCTTGCCGCTGTAGCGTCGCTTCATGCGCTCTTTGCGCCGTAATGTCGCTGGTTGTCCCGAGAATCTCCCGGACGCTGCCATCCTCGTCCCGGCGAAAGACTGTGTCGCTACTGCGCAGCAACCGCCAGTCGCCACTAGCGGGACGCATCCGATATTCGCAGACAAGGACAGCTTGATCCGGCGCCATCGCCATTTTTTGATGATGGTCTCTAACAAGCTCCATGTCGTCTGGGTGCAGAACATTGGCCAAGAGCTCATTCCCCATCGCAAGGATTTCTTCGGCAGTGTGACCGAGGAAATTGAGGATTTCCTTGTTACAATAGGTGTTTTTTCTCTCCTTTATATCGTAAATATAAATCAGATTCGGCGTCGTATCGAGGATGCGGTCAATAAAATACTCCCGCTCGACACTAGCCTCGCCGAGGGTGTGCTGCTGACTGGTCCGAGAAAAAACCGTCACAAAATAACCCGGCTCCGGAGAATACACATTGACGGCAAACCATTCCTGTAGCGCCTCGACAAATGTCTCAAAAGATTCGGGGGCTCCCCCCAGGGCGACCCGGGCATACCGAGCCAAGAGCTCTGGATCACTTGCGTGAATCCCGGGAACTATCTCGGAAATGCGTCGCCCCTCGACGTTTACCAGCCCCGACAGCTGGGCAAAAGCCGGATTAACTTTGATATATTCATAATCCTGTGGCCGCCCCGACTCATCTAGCACGAGCCGGTGGTAAGCAAAACCATCCCGCATGTTGTCAAAGAGAGTCCGATAGCGTTCTTCGCTAAGCTGCAAAGCCTTTTCCCGATTGAAAAGTTCATCGTTTAAACTGGTTAATTCTTCGTTAGTCGCGCTCATTTCTTCGTAAGCCGCCTCCAGCTCCATGCTCTTTTCCCAGATGACTTGCTTGGCGCCATACAGCTTGAAAGCCATCCCGATTGAGGCCAGCAGGACAGTTATTCCGGAGCTTTTGGTGACGTAGCCGTAGGAGGTGATCCCCTCGGTTTTCTCGACGACCTCCGGCTCTGTGTGGGAAGAGAGAAAGATCAGGGGAATATCCTGAGCCCGTAGAATCTCCTGAGCGGCCTCAGTCCCGTCAAGGCCCCCGCCTAAATCGATATCCATCAGCACAAGGTCAATCTTGCCACCGCTATCCCGGCATATTTCCACCGCCCGCTCGCCACTGCCGGCGACTGTTACTTGGTAGCCGGACCGCTCCAGCATCTTCTTTTCACCTAAAGCGATGATTGCCTCGTCTTCGACTAAAAGCAATCTTTTTTTATTTTTTTCCTGAACATGTTCCATCCCTAGAACACCTCTTTCAAAAACCTGTGGCCGCACATCCGGCGTAGTGCTCGAGCCTTGCGAACCCGGCAATGCTCCGCTAATTACAGTGTCACCGTCTCTTAAGGCCCCACGGCCAATTGACCTTAAATTGCGGCAAAGCTGGCGGACATCGATAAATCCGATACCCATATAATTTACCATCCGTGCCCATTATTCCTGTGATATTTTTTAGCTATTTTTTGCTAGGTCTATTTGCTTATTGTATTTCCAGCAGGTTTTTTCGCCACCCATGTCGAATAAAATGGACTAATAGCCTTCAACTGTTCCCCTTGAAAGCGAGGTAGTGACATGCTCGACACATTTTATCGAAATATCCTTCTGAAGTCCCCGCTGGGCTACGCCTATCACCGGGTGCTGCGGGACAAATCCGGCGAGTCCCTGGATTACGAATTTCTCGAAGTTAATCCAGCTTTTGAAAAACTGACCGGCCTAGCGGCGGGGCAGATTGTCGGGCAAGCCGCCGCTCAGGTGATTCCCAATTTGCGCAAAGACTTTGACTGGGTCGCTTTCTACGGGGAGATCGCCAGTCGCGCCGGTGAAGAGCGGGAAATCGAGCAGTACGTCGCTCCAATGCAGTGTTGGCTCCGCGTCCATGTCTTTGTTCCCGAACGCGATTTTTTTGTCACCCTTTTCAGCGATATCACCAAGGAAAAACAACACCTCGAGGAGCTCAAAATCAGCCAGGAACGCTACGCTTTGGCGGTCAGCGGCAGTAACGACGGGATCTGGGACTGGGATCTACTCGACAATAGCCAGTATCTTTCCCCCCGCTGGAAAGCGATGCTGGGCTTTACCGAGGACGAGCTGGCTAACAACTACGAAGAGGCTTTTAAGGCGCGGCTCCACCCGGACGACGTGGCGCGGGTCGAGGAGATGACCCGGGCGCATTTTGCCGGCGAAACGCCTGTCTATCAGCTGGAATTCCGCCTCCGCCACAAGGACGGCCATTATGTCTGGATTCTCAGTCGGGGTCTGTTGCTGCGGGACGAAGCGGGGGTGCCTTACCGAATGGCCGGCTCCCACACCGATATCACCCGCACCAAAGAAAACGAAGCCCGCCTCATCGAGGCCTGCCACGCCGCCGAGGCCGCCAACCTTGCCAAAAGCAGCTTTCTCGCCAATATGAGCCACGAAATCCGCACGCCCCTGAATGGTATTGCCGGATTTCTTCAGCTGCTGGCCGATTCCGAATTAAATGCCGAGCAAGAGGAATTTATCAATAATATCAAAATTTCCAGTGACACCCTGCTGACCGTCATCAACGATATCTTGGATATTTCCAAAATCGAAGCAGGGAAACTGGAGCTGGAAGAAACAGTCTTTGACCTTGGCGAAACCATCGAGGCAGCAATCATTCCTTTTAATGTCCAGGCTAAAGCCAAAGGAGTTCAGCTCACTCTGAGCGTCGACCCCGAGATTCCGCGCTATGTCGTCGGGGATCCGACCCGCCTACGGCAAATCCTAATTAATCTACTCAGTAACGCCCTCAAATTTACCCCCCAGGGCCAGATTACTGTCAGCGTCGACCATCTGGGCGAAAGCCCCGCCGGGACTGAGCTGCTTTTCAAGGTGGCTGATACCGGGATTGGAATGAAAGAGGAGTTCATCGAGGAGCTTTTTTCGCCCTTTGCGCAGGCGGACGCCTCCACCACCCGGCATTTTGGCGGCACGGGGCTTGGGCTAACGATATGCCGCAGTATCGTCCAGCTGATGGGTGGAAAAATTTCAGTCAACAGCCAGCTAGGGGTGGGGAGCACTTTCAGCTTTGCCTTGAATTTTGCGATTGCCTCAAACCAAGCCGCTACACCACTAGTTGATCTGAGCAGCATTGTCGGGAAAGCAATTCTGATCGTCGACGATAACCAGATAAACCGGGAAATTCTGCGCCGCTATCTTCAGGAAGCGGGCGCAAGCGTCGAAGAAGCCACCAGCGGGGCCCAGGCTTTGCAAGTCCTGATGCACAAGCAACCGCGACGCTTCGACTGCATTATCCTCGATCAACTGATGCCGGGCATGAGCGGTTTTGACCTAGCGGCGGCTTTGCGCGCTATCTCGACGACAGCCCTCTTGCCGCTGATTATGCTTACCTCCGCCCTAGGCGGCTTGCCCAAAGAAACGCAGACCCGATTGCAATTTGCCGGCTACCTGACCAAGCCCTTCCGGCGACGCGAACTGCTGTCGTGTCTTAGTCGAGCCTTAAGTGGTGGCACGGAAGCCTCAGCGACCGCAGGTAGCGAAGCAGACATGCAACTAGGTGACGACGGAAGGCCGATACGTGCGGCTAGCGTCGACCTGACCGGCAAAGATGCGAACGCCGCGGATTATAATACTGAACTGATTACCAGCAGCAGTGACTTACCCGACGGCAGGACCAGCCAGCTCCACAAGGACGACGCCAAGACAGACCAGCGGGAGCTGGCGATTCTCCTCGTCGACGATAACGATATCAATCTAAAGCTATTCAGCAAACTCCTCGCTGTGCGCGGTTTTAGCGCCGAGTTGGCGCGCAATGGCCAGGAAGCCATCGATAGCTGCCGAGGGAAGAATTACGATATCGTCTTTATGGACTGTCAGATGCCTGGCGTCGATGGCTACGATGCTACCCGGACCATCCGCCAAGACGAATCCACCAGCGGCCATCATGCCCTGATTATCGCTTTGACCGCCCATGCGATGAAGGGCGATGCGGAGAAGTGCTACGCGGCGGGGATGGACGAATACCTGCCCAAGCCCGTCGAGATCGACAAAGCAATCGCCCTTATCAACCTGCATTTCCCTGGGGGAAAGGCGCTGATTGGCAATGGGCAGAAAAATATCCTATTTGAGCCAGCGGCTACGACCGACGCTCCCGCGAGCCCGGTGGCCTCAGTTACCCCGGTTGCCCCTGATGTGACGGAGGCCTCCTCGCCGACCTCCTATCAACAAATTGTCGATAGTCTCGTGGCTTTTGCCGGATTTAGCCTGGCCGAAGCAGATGAAATTCTCCGCGAAGCGATTCCACTCCTCACAGAACGACTCGACGTCATTTTGGCAGCGCTCCGAGGCGAAGCACCCGCCGATGTGCGCCACCTGCTCCATCAACTTAAAGGAACAGCGGGAACAATCAAATTAAACGAGGTGGCCAGCTTGGCGCGTCAAGCCGAAATGCACTTTAGCCAAGGACAGCTCGATGAAGTGCTGCGCTTAACCAGCGCAGCCCGCGACTGCCTCGCGCAATTATCGCCATAAATCCCCGGCAACTGCCTGGCGCAGCCAGAAACTAACCTAAAATAGCAGCGCTGTCGCAGAACTCAGGCGGCCCGGGGAAATCCCGGGCCTTTTGCATGAATTGATGAGATTTATGGCGCAAACATGCGATATTGTGCGATTGAGTGAGATTTTCTTATAAGACATTGCAAAGACCGTGCCAAATCGCAGTTTGTTACAAAATTCACAATATGACAAACCCCCCTTCCATGCCTTATACTTTACGTACACGGTAATAAGGAGGGCGAAGGATTTCTGTCAGTTTACATAAGGTTGTTAGAGAACTCCAAAAGGCATCAGATTGTTAAAATTAAAACAAAAAAAGGAGCTCAAAATCATGCAAAAAACTTTCAACCGCTTATTCACATCGGTCAGCACTTTTAATGACGAATCCAGCTATGCCTACCGCAGGATGCAAGCCATCTTTGACCGCTAAAAAGGTCTAGGTAAATCAGCCAAGGGGAAAGGACGGGGTAAGCCTTCACAGTCTTTAGCTAGCGTAGCCATATGAGCCACCGACACAAACGAGTGCAACAAAAATATTATTAAGAGGAGACTTATCATGACTGCAATCCGTAACAAGGTTAACACTGTCGTCCGGGGTTTAAAGAACTTTCAAGACGATTACAACTACCTGTACAGCCGCTTCACCACCATCGTTAAATCCTAAGCGGCCAGAAGAATAAAATTATAAAAATTACGCCAAATCGGCTAATATAAGGAGAAATAAATCATGACTACGATTAAAAAATCAATCAACCACTTTTTAAGCGACATATGGAACGTCGAGGAAAAATGCAACGACCACGCCCGTCAGTGGATGGCAACATATAAATCCGACAAGGAAAGAATGTTCCGCTACAATCGCTAAGGCGGGATAAACAGCAAGCCTTCAATCGGAATCGACATTTGCCAACTTAGTGAATCCGATAACCAAACCAAAGGAGAGAGCGCAGGCTCTCTCCTTTTTTGTATTAATGCAAGTTGTAACGGCAACCAGGGCTGCAAGTCTCTAAAAAATCAAGAAAGTATGTAGATAATTCCTGCCCGGCGGCCTTTACCGATAATTGGTAAACTGCAAGTCAACCCCGTAGTCTTTTTCCTTGAGCAGCTGGATTACCTCTTGCAGATCGTCTTTGTCCCGGCCGGTAATGCGAAGCTTTTCCTCCATTATCTGCGCCTGGACCTTGATTTTGCTCTGCTTGATATCGTTGATGACGGACTTGGCCTTTTCTTTGTCGATGCCGCGAATAACCTTGATCATCTGCTTGACGCCCTTGCCGCTAGGCTCAATCTTACCCAGCTCCAGGGACTTCAGCGAAATCCCTCGCTTGACAGCCTTGTTTTGCAGAATATCCACGACGCTGGTCATCTGGAAATCGTTGTCGGCCAGAAGCTTGATCTCCTCCCCGGAAAGTTCCACCTCAATCTTGCTTCCCTTAAAATCGTAGCGCTGGCCAATCTCCTTCTTCGTTTGATTAACCGCGTTGTCAACTTCCTGCAAATCCACCTCGGAAACCACATCAAAGGAACAGTCTTTTGCCATTTCATTCACTCCTTTCACCTTTAAATCTATCATTAATCCGCAAATTTATCAAATCCCCGGGCGGAAGCCAACTTTTCCCCGGCAATTACCCCTTAATCGGCGATAGTCGGCTTTTGTCAGCCTTCCCTGCCTCAGGTTACTCTAACGACAGCGGAACCACCACGAAAGGAGGAACTCACATGCCAGTAGTATCCACAGCATACCCTTCCCGAGTCCAGATCAAAGTTCAAAAGGGAGTCACTGCCGAAGGTCGGGCGATTATCGGCTCTTTCAGCTTCAACTGCATTAAATTTGACGCTGCCGATGCCGACGTCTACGATTTTGCCGAAACAATCAGCGGATTGCAAAGCCGCGCAGTCGTCAGTATCAGCCGCATCGACTCCGAAGGCCTGACAAAGACCCTCTAAACACCAGCATATTGGCTGGCTCAACCCGAGAGGCGGAGGCGGCAATGCGCCTCCGCCTCTCTCTATTAATGAAGGAGGCTATCATGCTCGATCTAAAAGAAATCAACAATATCAAGCTGACCCCGCATTTCCGTCTATCTGAATTCTCGTGCCGCTGCTGCCATCACGTCTGTATCGACGGCCGGGTCCCCATTCTACTGGAGGGACTACGAGCGATGGTGGGAAAACCGATTTATATCAATAGCGCCTACCGCTGCCCTACTCACAACAAGGCCGTCGGCGGCGCCAAGGCCAGCAAGCATATGGACGGCACTGCCATCGACATCCGCTGCCAAGGGATGCTACCCGAAGAGCTGGCCCGCTTTGCCCGCAAAATTGGTTTTTACGGCATCGGCATTTACCCGGGCTTTATCCACGCCGACTTAGGTCCAGTCAGGGAGTGGCACGGATGAACGAGCTTCTGTCCGCCGCCGCCAATATCGGTTTCCCCGTCGTCGTCAGCATCTTTCTGCTCGTGCGCGTCGAGAACAAGCTCGATGCTTTAACCGTCAGCATCCACGAGCTCGCCACCAGCATCCGTCACCCGTAAAAAACCGCGCTTTCCCGTCACCATCAGGCAGGAAGGCGCGGATCTTTTTTGCTTGACATCGAACATATGTTCGGTTTAAGATGGGTCAGCACCCGCGGCAAGAAACTAGAATCAACGAGAGGATGATTTTTTCCATGGAAAATATCGAAGACTTACCCGAGAACAAACATTTCACTAAGTTTAGCGAAATCGAAGGATTTTACCCAGTCATTAAACAAGGCCAAGGCATTTTCACCCTGCTCCTGACCCGGCGGGACGACGCCTTTCTCATCCGCCGCTCCATCAAAAACACCTTGCTCAACATCGCCCGGGAGTCCGCCGTCGACATCGTCGCGGCGCGAAAAAAGGCACGCCGAATCACCGGCAAAGGCCATGAGGTCCCTCTCCCTCTCGAGCCGGGGCGGATTCTTGTTCCGCTGCGGGTCTTTCATGCACAGCCAGGTGGCGAAGGCGTCCTGGGGTACTTTATCCTCGATATCGTGCGGGAAGTCAGCCGGGGCGAAACGCCGGGCTTTGCCAGCTGCCTCACCTTAACGGGCAATCGCCACATCGATCTGATCTCTTCTCCTGCCACTGTCGAGCGACAACTGGCATTGGCGCGACTGCTGCAAAACGAGTACTGGCGACATAACGGCGACCGCTCCGAGGGATGCAGCGCCAATAGTAGCGCCAATAGCAGCGCTAGCCTGGTCCGGGACGCCTCCGCCAACTATCTGCCCCTGATTCTCGCCGAACTAAGCCGCCTCGGCCACTCTGCCGAGTGAGACAATGCACATAGAGAGAAACTTAATTCAGCTACGTAGTTAGCTGAATCTTAGTTGAACTAATCCAGAGCCCCTACAGTATTGATATTTGCATTATATGCAGATATTTTAAAACTGTCGGGCTTCGGAAGAGCAATGCACGATGCACAATTCACAATGCACAATTAATAATCGGGAATAATTGCGACCGTTGAATTTTCAAAGCATAGCGAAAAATCGTTAAAATTCGTGATTAGATGCAATTTCAAGCAATAAACCGTTCTCAAGATCATAGGCCGCAATAATGGCGATATTGTTACATTTTTAACAATATGACAAGCCCACATTCACCCTGTATAATTAGAGACAAGAAAGGCAAAAGACCATGTGGAGGGAGATAAACCCGAATGTTCTTTCCGATAACCCACATAGAAAACTTGCCGAAACGAGAAATTGAGTAGAGGAGATGCTCTAAAATGTCAAAAAATAAACAACCTTTTAAGCGACTGGCCCTGGCCTTGAGCTTTGACAGCCATATCGCCGCCCACGCCATCGTCGGCGGACGCCACCGGGCCATAATCAAACCGCACTGCACCAAAAAGACCTTGCAAATCGCCTAAACATTATCACCCCCCCATACGGAAGCCCAGAGCCTAGCTCTGGGCTTCTTTGATGCAATTCTTAATTATTCATCGCCGACTTTTTAATTGGTCTTAAACCGCCCCACATCAAATCACAATTTTTATTACTACTCGTCCAGGTTGTCAAGGTCAACGGCGTCTTCCTGAATGTCATCAAAGAGCTCGCTGGCATCAATTTCCGGCTCGGGTTCCGGGGGCGCTGCCTCCTGAGATGGGCTGCATGCAACCAAACTCAGCGCTAGAATCAGGCAAAGGCCCAGGCTAAGAATTTTTTCAAGGGTTTTCATCGCGCTACCTCCTAACATTGGTCTTTAGCAGGCTTTAATCTATCTAAAAGGTGTAATTGCCGTTAGGTTAATTAAGAGATTGTTGGTAATTTTGTTCTTAATAATAATCCGTTCGATACGAACCTATTTGGGCACAGGTTGGGAAAGCTAAAACTGGACATTGATGCCGCTGGAAAGCTGCTGGTCGGTTTGTTCGATTTGCTGGGCGACTTTTTCCAGCTCCAGGGCGATGTTCAAGAGCAAACCGACAAAGCGGGTCATGGTGTCTGACCAGGAGACGAATTCATTAAAAAAGCGTTGCTGGGTGATACCGGCCCAGTCCCCCTGAAGTCCGGTGATCTGGTTGCGCAGCTCCTGGCACATGGCTTCACTTTGCTGGCTTTTGGTCTTAAAGGTTCCGGCAACGCCTCGCAGCTGCTCTGGCGTTACTTTGATGCGGGTGGCTCCGCCGCTAGCACCGCTGCTGGCCCCGGTGGTTGCCGTGCCGGCTGCCGCAGCCGCCGATGTGGCCGCTGCCTGTTGGGCTGCTCGGGCTGTTCGGCGTGCCTCTTTGGCTTCAGGGGACATATCGGGCAGCGGGCGTCCGTCCGGGAAATGAGTCCCCAGAATGGGGCCAAAGTTTTTGTCAAAATTGGCGTCGATAATGGCGTCAGGAATCCCCAGCTCATCCCGGAGCATTTTTTTAATTGTCGCCGGGCTACGATCCTTGAGGTAAGGGTCAAACAGCCATCCCCCCGGCCCTCGCCATTTAGACTCCAGATAATCGAGGGCCGTGTTGCCCCCGGTAGTGGTCCCCCCTGTGCCAAAGAGCAGGATGTGTTTGAGCTCTTCTTTGTAGGCCTCGGCTTCGCTGTCAAAGCGATTGTAAAGCTTGCGGGAAAGTAGACCTTGGTTGGTGTGAGCCAGTTCGTGAATCAAAGTTAACTCCCGCTCATTGTCGTTGAGCTGGTCCCAAAAGGGGCCGTGGAGGGTAATCCAGTCTGTGCTTACCCCTACACTGCCAAAACCGCTTTTACTGGGAGTGTTCAGGTAGAATTTTTTGGTCCATAGCTGATCTACTTTGTTGGCCAGGTTGTCGGCTAAGGTGTTGTAGTCCTTGATACCCGTTCGCTTACCTTCACTGCGGAGAAACTCTACCTTTTTCTCCATCCCCTCTAGCAACCGGCTCACCGCCAGGCTTTGGGGCTGTCGCTTGGGCTTGCCGATAAAATTTAAAGCGTCCGGGTTTTTGCGAAGACTTTCGTGAAGGATGGCGTCGGCGATGGGCATAACCATTGTATCCACCTCCTGTAAGGGACACTAATTGCCGGGGCTATAGGTAGCTGCGCCTTGTAAAGCCCCGGGCGTTGTATCTTGGCAAGGGATTTCCCTGCCAATTTTGCAACTTTGCCTAGCCGGACGGTTTTGCCATTTTTGGATCAGGTGGCATGGCCGCAGGCTATCCTCCGATGAAGGTGCCAAAATTAAAGCACCTAACCAAAAAATTCGACGCTTGGTGAAATAAATCCTGCCACTTGGCGGAAAAGTTTTGGCCTTTTTTGATAACATTGCAAGAGAAAACTTAGGTCATGTTGAATGCAAACAAATACATCTCATATATTTTTTATATATTTTAAAAATATGAATTGAGCAAAAGGGAGAAAGCCAGCAAGCCATTTGATTAAAAAGAGTGCTGCCATGTCTCACCACGATGCAATAAAAAAGGGGCGATCTAAGTCGCCCCAAATATACCTTCTTAAGCCATTTTTATTTCCAAACAATCGTTCCGAGAATATCGTCAAAGGTCGGCGAAGCTTCTGTCAGTTCGCCAGCGTATTTAATGCTCAGCATCACACCGTCTCTCTCCTCACCGTCACGCATGGCGCCATCCTCAATCAGGGCGTAAAAAACCTGAGGTTGGTTGTTTGCGGTGTACTCGGTGTACCAGAAGGTTTTGCCAAGGAGCTCCACCTCGGTGACCTCGGTTCCACCATAACTGCCGGCAATACTTTCCACCTGCAGTTTGCCGTGATTCTCTCCCTGGTTGAAGCCGCGATAGTGAACTTCCATCACTTCACCGCTGGCCTTATAGATTTGCACGCCGCCGTCAACCTCCATGTATTCCCAGCCATCCGGCACCACGATAGAAAAATTATCTGTCTCGAAAGTTTCCCCGGCATAGGCCGCTGCAGCAGGCGCTGACCCACCGTTTTCGGTGGCTGCGTCTTCGCCGCCTCCCCCACAAGCTGCCAGAGACACAGCCAACAAAGCCACGACTGTTAGGACAACCAACATCTTTTTCATTTTGGGCACACTCCTCTCGTTCTTTCCGAATTGGAACCACCCTTTTGTTGCGACTAACTCAGTTTTCTCTATCACTCACCTTCCATCCAGAGGACGAAAGAAAGGGCCGAAAACAATGCTGAACAGCAACTATTTGTAGTGACAATCTCGAAAATCAAGGGTGTACCTGCCGTCCAGGTCAAGGTCAAGATGAGAGTGGAATGAAGAACTGTAAATTCTCTTTCAGCGAAGCCTGCCCTAAGTCTGTCGCTACAAAGATTCGGGATGAGCCGAGGCGGGTTTGCCTGGCTCGATTCTAGCACAATTCCAGCCCCTAGGCAAACTAGCTGCTCGCCACGCTGCGACAGCAATTCGCCATTAGCGTTCCCCTCGTCTTTTCGCTGCGGGGGAGGCGTTGCTTTGGGCCAATCCGTCGGCTTTCCCCTCCGGAAGGGGCTCCTTTTGGACCATAATCGCCATCCCTAAAACCGAGGCCAGCAGATAGTAGCCCAAGGTAGCGGCAACCAAACTCCGAGTATCGTCCATCGCCAGTTGATACAAGGCTTCTTTTTGCCAGATGAGAAGATACAAAGGCATAGCGATGGTTGCCAGGGCATAGACGGCCCCATAAAGCCGCCGCCACAACTTACGACACGAAAAAATCATCGTCAGCCCCGTTGCCCCATAGACAAAAACCGAAAAATAAGCCGACCCAAAGACAAATTCAAAAGCAAAATCCTCAGCTGTGTCCGCCAGCGTGCCAAAGTCAAAAATGATACCAATGACCCAGCCGATAATCGTACAAAAAAACAGCGCCTGAAAAAGGCTGGTATAGGTGAAAACCGTCCCCAAAGCATTACCCAACAATCGGAGTTTGGGATTCTCCCGTTTCTCCAGCCAGGAAAATAACGCGATATTGCCCGCCACCCAAAAACCCACCGGCAGGGCAAGAAGAATGGCCATCTGCTCCATCCAATGGTAAACATAGTTAAACAGGGTCACTCCAAAATAGCCTGTCAGGCCCACGCCTCCGGAGACAATGATTGCCTTGGCAAAAAACTCGGCCACTTCCACCACCTCCCGCCTAAAAGTATACCAAAAATAACTTGTACTTCAAAAGTGGGACATGGGTACGGTTCAAAACCACAGAAAAAATCTGAGGGTTTCCCCGTTACGGATTCAGGTATTTATCCGCCCGATTCTGAGCATTTTGGCGAATGTTATAAAAGTAAAAGGGAAAATCAAAGGTGCAGCAACCATTCTGCTATAGACTTCCGGATTATCTTTCATGTACTCGGCGAGCAGGTAGATCATCACGTTGGAGCCTTGGGAATGACTGGCTAAAATAAAGGGGCGGCCATCGTTATAATTTTTAATGTAAATGAATCCAAAATCAGAACGCGCCGGCAGCGGAAACGCTCCCAATGCCTCACCCAAAGCGGCGCCAGCAATTTATGGCGCCTTACTTGCCCCGCTTTCTGGCATTCTGTAGCAAGATTTGTCCCTTTTCACTCAGACGCGCTGCCCGGGCCTGAGCCCAGGCGTAGCCACTTTCTTCCATGTAGCCAAACTCTTCTAGCCTCTCCAGCAAGCTCGCATCTTCCGTGCGCTTAACCTGCTCGACCTTGAGCAACTCTTCCATCTGATAATAATCACAGTCAACCGTATCGCCGACTATCCGATAATTCCCCCGGCCACTTTCAAGAATCTTGGTAATCCCGGCCTCGGCCAGCCTTTTTCGCAAAAGATAAGTAGTAGCATGAAAATTTGTCTGGGCTTTCTCCCTATCATATTCCGGCCACACCGCGTCAGTTATTTTCTCCCAGCTGACAGGCACCCCCTGTTTGTGCACCAAAAAAGCAAGAATTTCTTTGGCTTTAGAATTTTTCCAACTCAAGGGGACTCCCCCGACAAAGACCTCGAACTCGCCCAGACACTGGATAAATGGCCGGGTCGCTATAGCCGGGACGACGGCATATTTTAAGAGTCGCCGAATCGTCTTTTCCAGCCTTGCCTCCGTTACCGGTTTCATGATGTAGTCAATGGCTTGCAACTCAAAGGCTTCCACTGCGTACTGATTGAAAGCCGTGACGAAAACGATATTGATGTCCCTGCTAAGATCAAGAATCTGCCCCGAGAGCTCCAGCCCGCCGATCCCCGGCATTTCAATATCGAGAAAAACAGCATCCAGTGATTCTGTCTTGATAAAATCGATGAGCTGCTGGCCGGATTCAAACAATCCGCACAACTGGACATCCTCGTATCCAGCCACCATCCTGGCAAACCTTTCCAGCACATGTTGCTCATCGTCAACTGCGGCAATTCTAATCAAGACCGCTTGCCCCCTTCCGGGATAATTATCCGTACAAGCGTACCCTTGCCATTTTGGCTTTCGATTTTGAGCTCCTGCCCATAGAGACGCAGGAGGCGGCCAGCGATGTTCTTCAGGCCAACACCCTTACCTTCGCTTTCATCGCTTAGAATCGTTGTAAGTTTAACTTGATCAAAGCCGACTCCATCGTCCTCCACTTCGATACATACGCCTTCCGTCCCCTGCTTCATTCTGATCGTGACCGTCCCGCCATTTTGGTTTTTAGAGATACCGTGGCGGACAGCGTTTTCCACCAAGGGCTCGATAATCAGAATCGGCAATTGATAATCAAGAGATATCTCCAGCTCCTTAACTAGTTGAATCTTTTCCCCGAAACGCGCCTGTTCGATACTGAAATATGTATCGACCAGCTCCATTTCTTTATCAAGGGTCACCATCTTGTCCATATTCCTGAATTCCAGACTCCCCCGCAGATAGACCGCCAAATCGACGATTAATCGGCTGGCCCTTTTGCCATCCATTTCGCTGATGTTCGCTATCGCATTGAGGGCATTGTATAAAAAATGGGGTTTGATCTGCGCTTGCAGGAAAGACATTTCCGTGGCCATGATCTTATCTTTGAGAGCGTCAGCTTCGATTAATTGCTCATTATACAAAATGGTTTTTTGGTACTGAGTGAATTGCTGTTTCGCCTGAATATAGGCCATGGCAATTAGCATGACAAAATTACCATACAGGAAGACGTAGGACGAATTGAGCCCGCCGACGCCCTTAAAGTGGAGAATATCCGCCAGAATCGCCAGCACATAAACGCCCATGGTCAGAAAAATCACCCGCGAGTTGTCTCTTTGATGCAGAACAGCTTTACTCAAGGTAAACATGACGTAGAGCATCTGTAGCACAATGAGTAAATATAAATAAGTATTGAACAGCGAACGGAAACCCGCCGGGGCAAACAAGAGTACTTCAAAGAAGAGGGTCGGCAGGAGGACCAAACCCAGGGTTATTTTTTTATGTTCCATTGGATAAATAGTGAAGATAAGCAGGATAACGATGGGGATCAGGTTATAGCCGGTGATGTAGTTGACCAGCAGACCGATGTTGCCGGGCAACTCCGGGAAAACTAATTGTACAGGCTTCTCCCCCCAGATGGTCGACCGGGCGACGGTAACAAGGCACAGCAAACTAAAAACTAAAGCGGTATAATTTTTCCTTTGAATAAGGAAAAGCGCGAAATAATAAATACTGAAAATAAAAACACTGCCGATAAAAAATAGCTGCATCGCAAGCAGCATTAGCCTTTGACCCTCTAAGACCTGGCGGGACCCAAACACAGGGGCCTCACGCAGCCCGCCTTTGGCATAGTCAAGGTTCGCCACTTGAACCACTAGCTCAAGGTCCCCCCCGCCGCGTGGCAAAGCGACGATGGGCAGGTCAAACCCAGCCGTGAATACAGCAGGATTAACCGATACCCGCCCCACTTCCCCTACCAATTGACCATTGGCATAAATTTTTGCCGCACGCATCACGGTCATTATCCGCAGAGCCGGGTCCGCCATGGAAGGCGGATACTTGACGCGTAAGCGATAGGTGGCCACCCCGCGGTCGGGATAAAGCTTAACTGCCACCCCTTGATCGTTCCAACTGGATGGCACCTTGATCAGAGAATCCATCTGGGGTTTCTCTGCCGCCCTGAAATCATCCGGGGTCAATAGCCGGCCCCAATAAAATTCCCACTCACCGTTTAAAGCAGCGGTGCTATTTCCCTTAAAATAATCGCCCGCCACATCAGCGACGCCCCTGTTGGCTAAGCCTTCCTGCGTCGCCAGCATCTGCCCCACGGCGAGACCCATCAAACAGATAAAAGCGGCGACAAATCCTCTTCGCCAATTTAACCACGTTGTTTTCATAGTTTTTGCAGCCTTTCTGCTTGGAAGATTTGTCTCCCCTGTTTAAATCACGCGATTTTCTCGTTTGATTGTACTGCTAGAACCTCTCTTTGGCAATTCGCCATATGTTAATGCGCTGAACTGCTTCCACTAATTAATCAAGCCTGATTTTTGCAGCAGCCGTTGGACGATGACAGCCACTTCCCCCCGGGTGATTTTGTCCGTGGGGGCAAGGCGGTTGCCTGTTTTGCCGGAGACGACCCCGGCCTTGACGCAGATGGCTGTGCTACTTTTCGCCCACTTGGCGGATTGACTGTGGTCGGCAAAGCTGGCCAGCAGGGCCTCGGCTTCGTCTTCCCCCAGGGTGACTTTGAGCCCCGTTAGCCGCATCGCCCGGGCGATCATCGACATCGCTTGCTCCCGGGTGATTTTTTCGTTGGGACTAAAGGTGCCATTATTAAAGCCGGAGATTATGCCATAGCTGTTGGCGGTGGCGATGGCCTGGCTGTACCAGTCGGTGGAGGCAATATCGCTAAAAGGGTTGCTGCCGGTGCCCGGCTTTAATCCCAGAGCTTTGACTAAAATGGCGGCAAATTCCGCCCGGGTGATGGCCCGGTCGGGCAAAAAGGTGTTGTTGCCCATCCCCCCGACGATCAGCCGCGACCCCATGTTGTTGATGCTGGTACGGGCCCAGGATGTTCCAAGGTCACTAAAGGCTACCGGGTTCCAGATCAGGGTATAGTTGCTGTTGGTCAGGCTGTTGATTTTCGCATAGTATTTGCCGTCAATGATGGTGATCATCGTCGGCACATGCCGCAGGGCGCCGCTGGGATCGACGACGACGGCGGTGCTGATTTGACTGGGATCGACCCCGGCGGGCAGCTCGATCATTCTTTCGACATAGGCGTTAAACCGATTAACTTCAATTACTTTTCCCTGATAGGTGCAGGTCACGGTAAAGCCGATGGGGGGAACGACCAGGGTAAATCCGCCGCTCTCCGCCGCGAGTGTGGCCAGCTCCTGGGCTCCGGCGGGGGCTCTGGTGATTTCGATGTTGACGATGATATCACTAAGCGGCACATTGCTGCCGAACTGATCGCGAACGGCCTCGATGTTGATTTGCGCCGCGGGCAAGGTAAAGCTTGCCCCTGGGGTGCGCACCTCCACCGAGGCGGCCTGGTCTTCCATTCCTTTGACCATTTGCCCAGTCAGCTGACCAATGTTCCGCTGGGCGCTGCCGGTAAAGGGGATGACGACCAAGGCCCCGCTGCCTTCGGCGGCGAGTCTATCGGCGAGCTTGGCCGGGTCGACGATGACGGTGGTCGTTATAATTCCGTTTTGCTCACTGGTTAAGGTTGTCCCGGCATTAATCGCTGCACCATTGACAAGGATGGTGGCACCCACGGGAACTACAGCGGGGACAACTACCACAGGGCTTGGCTCACTGCTGCTGCCCCCGCCTCCGCCGCCGCCACCACCGCCAGGAACGGGCGGAGCTCCGTCTAAAGCTAAGGGGTTGCCCAAAATAAAGGGGTAGAAAGTGGCATTGTATTTTCCTGCCTCGTTAGCGATGTGCCCGGCAGGCGCAAAAGCCCGGGCTCCAGGCGCAATATCCTTGAAACTGTCGGTTCCAAAGGTGGGGGGAGCTATCGCCAGAAAAGTTACCGTACCCAGCTGCGCGCTGTTATTAAAAGCAGACTCACCTATTGTTGTTAGATTGTTGGGTAGAGTTATTGAGCTTAGAGAGTCGCAATCATAAAAAGCGCCCAGCCCTATTGTTGTGAGATCATTGGGTAGAGATATTGAACTTAGAGAATCGCAATTTAAAAAAGCGCCCGCCCCTATAGATGTCATACTAGACGGCAAAGTAACATTGCTAAGTAAATTACAACTAGAAAACGTTTCATTGGGTAAGGCCGTAATACCGCCAATTGTTGCATTTGTCAAAGAATCACAATCCTGAAAAACATTCGTGCCCATTGAAGTTACGAAGCTTGGTACAGTTATGCTGGTTAGACCGCTAGACTTAAAAGCGGCAGTCTCTATTGTTGTAAGACCATTGGGTAGAGTTATAGAGCTTAGAGAGGTACAATTATTAAAAGCGGACGCCCTAATAAAAGTAATCGAATCTGGTAATCCTACTGACCAAAGGGCCGTACAGCCTTTGAAAGTTTCCACACTTATTTGGGTTAGCCCGCTAGGAATCGTTACCGTCTGAAGACTTATGCAATTTTCGAAAGCATTTATACCAATTGAAGTCACTCCATCTGGGATTATCACTGCCTGCAGGCTAGTACAGCCTTTAAATACATTAGCACCAATCTCGATTATCCCTGCTGATATTGCCACACTCGTGATATTTGTATTGCCTATAAATGCGGAATCATTGATGTATTTGACTGTCAATGCCCCCGAACTAACGGTGGTTGGTGTCGTAATCGCCGAACCTGTTCCAGTGTAGCCTGTGATCGCGGCTGTCCCGGTCCCAATTATTTCGACATACACCCAGTCGTCGTCGGTGTCGTCAGACTCATTTAAGGTTAATGGATTGCCTGCCCCAAATGGGTAACTAGTGGCATTATACTGTCCTGCACCAAGTCCTTTACTCCCCACCGGGACGTATGCCTGGGCTCCGGCCTTGATATTGTTAAAGCTAAAATTTCCAAAGGTGGGTGATGATGTCGCCAGAAAAGTTACCGTTGCCAGCTGAGAGCAATCCTTAAAAGCGGATTCGAGGATATTGGCAACTTTGCTTGGCAAAGTAAGGCTAGAAAAGGAACACGACTCAAAGGCGCTATTCCCAATTTCCAAAAGTCCGGTTGGTAAGTTTATTGCTGACAGTGATGTATTATTATAAAAAGCAAACGCCATGATTGACGTCATAGTGGGTGGCAATGTAACATTGTTAAGCTTGCTACATCCATCAAAAGTATAAGCAGGCAACTCTGTAATTCCTGTACCAATCACCGCCACCTCAAGTGATTGACAAAAGCTAAAGACACCCATTCCCGATAAGGTAGTAACTGAATTTGGCACAGTTATACTTCTCAGTTGGCATCCATAAAACGCCTCGTACCCGATTTCCTTTAACGTAGGTGGCAGTGTGATTGCGGCAAGGGAAGAATTTTTAAAAGAACATGCCCCAATGCTTTGCAGGTTACCGCCATCTGCTACACTTGGAACAGCACTGTTTTCGAAGGCATATTCACCAATATGCGTCATACTGTTTGGCAAAGTTATTCCTAAAAGTGATGTTGTATCCTTAAAAGCAAATGCCCCAATCGTGACGATACTGTTACCAAAAGTTACATTAGTCAACGAAGTGCAGTTAAGAAACGCATTATTTTCAATTGAAGTTATACCATCAGAAATTGTTATACTTGTGATGGTTGTATTGTCTTTGAAGGCATCATTTCCAAGCTGCGTGACTGTCAATGCCCCCGAACTAACGGTGGTTGGTGTCGTAATTGCCGAACCTGTTCCAATGTAGCCTGTAATCTCAGCATTCCCTCCACCTAAATCCACGTACACCCAGTCCCCATCTGTTAATGCTTTCACCGGCATCGTCGGCAAGGAAAAGGGCAGGGCCATCACGGTAAAGATAAAGATCAGGATAAATTGGCGGTATAATTTTTTCATCGTACTCCTCCTTAATTTTTTATCGATGGTTGCAGTTCTAGCTCCAATATCTGGCTTGGGCGAAAGCAGCTCTCTCCACCGACCCGGCAGATTTTTTAAAAATTTTCCCCTGGCTATGCGAGGCATCTTGCTTTTGAAAATTGATTTGCGCTGGCATTTTCACCTTAAATTTATCGATTTAGCCCATTGTAAAACATCAACCCTAAATGAACCCTAAATGAAAGAGGCCCGACAGGAAGTTTTTTTCCTGCCGGGCAGCAATATTTTCGGAAGTTTTTTTCAGTAGCTATGGGTGTTTATTGTGTAGCCTCATGGCATTGCTGCGGCAATAAATCGGCAACGTCGATGTTTAGACTCCGAAGTATAATAACTAGAGTCCTCGTAATATTAGGCTGTGTGGCGGAGAAGGAGAGATTTCTAACCCGGCGACAAAGCCGCGATGCGGGACCAAATCGCCGTCATCCTGTTTCACCTATAAAGCTATCATTTTTCACCATTACACTTGAGCAAAGACAGCATCTTCGACGACGCTTAATTAAAGATGGTTTTTTGAATCAGCTAACAATTTTCTTGTGAAATATTTAGTTTTTCATACTTGGCACGCCTGATAGCATGAATGTTTTCGATGGTGAAGTTTTCACTAATCATCATTGCCATCCCCCACTAAATACATCGATAGCCCAAGCATTACAATTATTTTCTTTCATGAGCGGCTATTTGACCTTTGATGTCTTCAAGGTCAAGCTTGTCTAGGATTTCAGCACGCTCCTTAGTATAATCACCTTCGCCATTTTCAAATTGCCGCATAAAATACGCCATGCCTACAGGAGTCAACTCCTGCGATAATGCCTTTATTCCCATCGATCTTAAAAGGCTGGGGTTTTTTATATCATGCATCTGAACGTTCATTAAAAAACACCTCCATCAACCATTTTACAGGGTTTACAACAACAATTTTCGTTGATATTTTTGATGCTGACCTCTCGAGCCGATCATCAGTTGTTATAAATGCCAAAGCTCCACCATCTTCAGCGGAAGCAATATGAAGCGCATCAAACAGTTTAATTCCTTCTGACTGAAACATTTGTGCACGTTTTTCGATGCTACTTGAAAGTGAAATTTTCTCGTCTGCGATTTCAAGTAAAGTTAATACTTTTTGCTGCTTCTCTAAATTTAACATATTAGATACTTCGACATCTATGACGTCGCTGGTGAGCAATTCAAACTCACCTATCTCGCATCGATAAAGAATTGAAAGTACCGCTTCAGCTTCTAACCTTATCCTATCCTGAAGCTGGTCATCAAAAGGTCTATTCAATGAACAAACATCAAGATACAGTTTTTGCTTCATTTATTGCCTCCTGGAATTTTCTCAACTAGCTTGAATTATTGATCATATTGTATCACACAGCTATCCCTATTCGCTTTACCCGGGAAAAACAAAATGACCAACTGACCGTAGGTCAGGGGGACGGGGTGAAACCACTGAAAAAGTCGGCGATTAACAATTAAGATTTAAAAGTTAACAATTTTGGTAAGAATTTTTGGCATAATTCCTCGATTTTAAAAAGAAGGATATTGGATAGTTTTGGCGAATTATTCGAGCAGGAAAATTTGATGCTTGTTGAGGAATGCCCATTGATTCCAATGCAGGAAGAAAGAGGGGCCGACAATGTTTAAAAAAAGACTGGTTGTATTTGTTTCGCTTGTTCTGGTGGGAATGCTGGCTGTGGCCTGCGGGCAAAAAGAAGAGACAATTACCTATGAGGACGGCTCTACTTATGTCGGGGTTGTCAAAGACGGGAAGGCTAACGGCGAAGGGACTTGGTCAAATGAAGACGGAGGGAAATACGTGGGCGGCTTCAAGGACGATCTGTTTGAAGGCAAAGGCTCTTTGACTTGGGGACTTGGTTACCGTTACAACGAAAAATACGAAGGTGATTTTGTCGCGGGCAAGTATAACGGCCAGGGAACTTGGTCCAATGCTGACGGAGAAACCTACGTCGGAGGCTTCAAAGATGATGTCTTTGATGGCGAGGGCACCTTCACCTCTGTCACTGGAGATGTATATGTCGGCGGTTTTAAGGATGGAATGTTTGACGGCAAGGGCGTTCAGACCTTTGCCGATGGCGTCTCTAAATATGAAGGTGACTTTGTCGGCAACATGTTTAGTGGGCAAGGTACTTTCACTTATGCAATCGGGGGCAATTACACTGGTTCGTGGGAGTACTCGATGTACAATGGACAAGGAACCCTAACTAATTTTGACGGCTCGGTTCAAAAGGGAATCTGGGAAAATAACAAGCTCGTCACTCCCGAATAAATCGGGCGCGGTCATCCCGGTCGCACATAGTGCGGGGGACCACCCTAAAGGTGATCCCCCGTATTAGTAAAATCATAAACTGCCAGACCCCTGGAGATTTAAATTAGCAACTAAGCTACTGGAGATAAAAAACACCACGCGCCCCGCTACTCTGATAACCAGCCAACTCACAAACCACCTGCAACCCATAGCTGCCCTTGGGAGTATTCTTTTTCGTCTGGTAATTAAAAGAAATTTTGCCTTGGGCATCGGTCTGGCCAACATAGCTTATCCGGCGGCCTCGTGGTGGCGTTATCGTCAGCGTTACCTTTGCGTTACCCACAGCTAAACCTGTAGTGGTAAAGATTTCTGCGTAAATCTTAACCGTTTCGCCAACCTTATAGCTATCCTGTGCCGGATAAACATAGGTCACCGTAGCTATTTGCTTAGGTTCCTCTACCGGGGGCGAGACAGCTTCCTCCTCAGGCGCTGGAGCTATTGGAGTAGTTTCTTCTTCCCCTGGCGCCGTAGCGGGAGCCTCTCCCTGGGGGGCTTGTATCAACCCATAGCCAAACCACGCATCTTTACCCCCAACACCTAAATCTACTACGGAAGCTTGCAGCTTCCCCCGCAGCTGCGAGGAGGCCAGCGAAGAATTCGCCTCTTTAAATAACGCAAGATTTCCAGCCACATATGGAGTCGCCATTGAGGTCCCGCTCATTTTAGCATAGCGGTTGCCCGGATATGTGCTCAGCACACCAACCCCAGGCGCAGCCACCTCCAGAGTATTCCCTGTCGAAGAAAAACTGGCCCGTGTGTCATCCGGTTGAGTCGCCCCAACAGCGATTACCGAGGGGTATCTAGCCGGATAATTTATGGTATCGCCAGCCCCATCAGAAGTACCGCTATTGCCTGCGGCTGCCACCAATATAATCCCGTTATTGTAGGCTTTATCAACTATTTGTTTTAACGCGGACGAGTCTGTCGAAGTGCCGAGACTTAAATTAACGATGTCCATTTTATTACTGATTGACCAGTCAATTCCCGATACCACATCGGATAAATAACCACTCCCAGCTCCATCAAGAACCTTAACGGCAAACAGACTGGCATCTGGCGCCATCCCCACAGTTCCAATGCCATTGTTCCGTGCTGCAATTATCCCTGCGACATGCGTGCCATGACCATTATCATCACTGTAAGAGGTGGTATATCCAGTGTAAGCAACGCCGCCGCTTATTATCAGGTCCTCGTGCTTGGCGATTCCCGTATCAACTACGGCCACCTTGACGCCTTTGCCCGTCAGTCCTAACGCCCAAGCAGCCGGAGCCTGGGATCGCACAATCCCCCAATCCTGACTTTGACTCATTTCAACCTGTATATCAGGTTCAACAATGAGTATATTAGGATTGTTACGTAAACCATCCAGCGCAACCTCGGGAACATTTATGGCAATGCCAGGAAGATTGCGAAACTCGCGTTTTACTTCTCCCTTTGCATTTTCCACAGCGCCTCGGTCAATCTTCTCACGAAAGATGACAATAACCCGTATCTGGCCTTTGCCTAACTCTTCCGGAATCAGATCATCAGCTACATCCTCAGGCAAAGCTCTGTTATTTGGAAGCCAATCCTGCAAACTATCAAGCTTACTCTGACCCGCCGCCCCCTGACTAGGAATCCCGCCTTGACCTGCAGGAGGATTAGCCCCTGTCCCAGCTCCGCCAGGAAGGGGCAACACTGGCAGAATCTCTTCAATAACAGGCTTTTTCCCTCTGCTTTCAGCAGAATTGCCTCGGATTTGTTCGACTAATTCCGGCTGAGGCGGCTTGGCAGCTATAGCTTGCCCCACAGGGACACTACCTACCAGCAAACTCAAAAACAAAACACAACTTAGTATTTTGCGTAACATACTCAACGCCTCCCTTCCAACGCTCTTTAATAGTTAGTAATCTATTACCTCCTCTATCTTAGATTATACTCTCCTCGCTTCGGGGAAACCAGAAGATTTAGCCGAGGACTATTTTTACATTTACGCCCAATGCCTGTTTGAGACGAATACAAGCCACCGCAGTGCGACAGGAAAACCGTTCGGATTATTAACCGCTAAATCTTAATCGTTCATCGCCGCTTTTAGCGATGGTTTCACCCTGTCTCTCGGTCATTCATCCCTGTGTCCTTCTAAATCAACCCCTCGGGCAAAATGGAGTTTGGCATGGGACGCGACGTCTGCAACAAGGGCAGACCTGCCTTCACGTAGTGGCAATACTGATTGGTGAATAATGACGTAACGATTGTCTCTGCAAAGATTTTGCTAAGATTTGCCCGTTATAATACCTCATAAAGAGAGCTTGCTTGGCGGAATTTTTCTGCAGTGCGCGATGGAAAGGCCTTCCTTTTGATAAGAAAATTTACCAAAAAGGAGCCGAAAATCGCAAGGCCAAGAAGACTAAGCACGAAAAAAGCATGGCAAAACAGCAAATAAGACTTAAAATTCCAAGATAGGAAGGAGAATGACAATGAAGAAACTGCTATCCTTTTTTTTGATCTTAACTTTAACGTTGGCGACACTAACGTCACTGCCTTGGAGCGCTGAGGCGGCGGACCCGATCCCGATCCCGATTGCGATTATGGTCGAACTTAACGATTTTGATACAGATAATGTTGGTGGTGATGCGGATAGCACCTTGCTCTGGAAAAAAGGCGATGCCAGTCTTGCTGACGGTAAACTGAATTTAACCACTAGTAACTCTCAGGCCGGCTCTGTTGTCAAGCGCAACCAAGTCCAGTTGACAGACGGCTTCAGCACCTATTTTCAATTGTATTTTGGCGGCAGCGCCGATGGCATAGCCTTTGTCATCTACAAAGCAGACGAGCCCAAGCTAGGCGACAATGCAGGAGCGCTAGGCTATGGATGGAAAAAATTAGGCTATTTTGGGACCGATGCCGATATATTGAACAGCCCGGACAACTCAATCAAAGATTCGATTATCGTCGAGTTTGATACCTGGTGGAACTATGGCGCTTTGGTGGAGCAGTACGATCCTAACTTAGCAGGATATGACCAGCATGTGGCCATCATGCTAGACGGCAATCAGGTGCACAACCAGCAATCAGTCAGTGCTGGAGCGATAGAAACGAGCGCAGGTTTGGTCAATCGAACAATCAACGCCTGGGTTGATTATACCTCGGGCAACGGGGCTACGACCACCGGAACAGTTACCGTCACCTTTGGAACGGGAGCCACCCGGGCTGACGGGGCCAATCACACGATTAGCCGGACTATTTTAGTTTCCGATGCCGCCCCCCTGGCCGGCGACAACGTCTTTGTCGGCTTTACTGCGTCGACGGGCAATAATCCTACGACCCACAGACTCAACAAGTGGTACTTTAAAGATACTTATGTCGCCGGCGGCCTAAGCCCCGCTGAGGGGACTTACGAACAAGCACCGGCGACAGTTAGCGTTGTGCCAAATGCTGCCACCAATCCAACTGGAGCAGCTATCCGGATCAATGATGCGGCGGGAACTGCACTGCCAAACAAAACTTTTACAGTCTATATCGACGATACGGTGGTGCCCAAGCCCGCTTCAGGAGATTATGACACCGGAGCAGGGGCACTTTATACCTTCGACATGCCTGACCTGGTCGATGGTAACCACACTATCCGCATTGTCGGCCAAGGTGGAGTGACTAATTTTGCCACCTTTCTGATTAATAAGCATACGGTGACCTACAATGGCAATGGTCACACCGGGGGCACCGTGCCGGCAACAGCTAGCTATAACGACGGAGACACGGTGACGGTGTCCGCCAACTCGGGAGGGCTCGTCAAGACAGGCAACACTTTTGCGGGCTGGAATACCCAGGCCGATGGCGGGGGGACAAGCTATCCTGCCGGGACAGGGCAGATTGTTGGAATTGCCGGCGACGTTGATTTGTTTGCCCAGTGGAACGTCGCCCCCGGCGGCGGCGGGGGTGGCGGCGGTTCGTCTTCGGGAGGAAGCTCTGACCCGGCGCCCGTTCTAACACCGGCGCCTGCCCCAGAGAATGTCATTGTCATTATTAACGGGCAAATCCAAAATGCCGGCACAGAAACCAAAACGACGGAAGGGGGCCGGCCAACTGTCACTGTAGCTGTCACTAGAAGCATTGCCCAAGCTAAAATTGCCGAGGCAGTCCGCAACAACCCCTCGGGAATCGGGAACACCTTTGAGGTACCGGTCAGCGATACTAGCGCCCAAATAGCCAATGTCAACTTGACCGGTGATATTGTCAAGCAACTGGAAAACAATGCCTTCAACGTTTCCATTAAGCGGGATACGGTGGAATATCTGATTCCGGCAGCTGAATTTACCATCAGCGAGGTCGCTGAAAAACTTGGTGTCCGAGAGCAAAATTTATCCGACATTAAAGTCGAGATTAAAATGGCCCGCCTCGATGAAAGGGTCATCGACCAGTACAATCAAATGGTGCAGGCTGACGGTGCTGCCCTTATCTTTCCACCCATGGCCTTTAAAATCACGGCAACCGTAACCGAGACGAATGGCACAGTCAAACAAGTCGACATACAGCAATTTAGCAATTATATTTCAAGAATCATCGAGCTTCCCGCCGGAACGGATCCAGCCAAAATCACAACTGGCGTTGTATTCAACCCCGACGGAACCTATAGCCATGTTCCAACCGAAGTGTTTCAGGAAAACGGCAAATGGTACGCGAAGCTTAATTCCTTAACGAACTCGACTTACGGGATTATCTGGCATCCACTTAAGGTCGCGTCGGTGGCGGGTCACTGGTCCGAAAACACTGTCAATAATCTAGCCTCCAGATTAGTCATATTTAACGCTGACAGCTTTGTTCCCGACCAAGCGATCACCCGCGGCGATTTTGCCGAATACATCGTTCGGGCACTAGGCCTCTACCGGCCCACTGCCGGACTTAAAAACAATTATCTGGATGGCGGCAGCTTTGGCCAGCGAACTCAAGCCATCCTCATTGCCAGCGAATACAGGATTGTCGGCGGTTATCCGAATGGGACTTTTTTGGCTGATCGCACTATCACCCGAGAAGAGGCGATGGCAATGTACGCTAGGGCTATGCGCATTGCTAATTTGGTCGGTTATGAGACTGATCGCTATCAAAACTATCACGATTACCCCTTGGTCAGCAAATGGGCGGGCAAATCCGTCCGCGAAGCTTTGGCAGCCCGTGTTTTTAACGGGACCAGCCCTGTCACCATTTCTCCTCAGGCCAACTTAACGTATGCTGAGGCAGCCAGTGCAATCAAAAACCTGTTGGTCGCAGCCAAGTTGATTAATCGGTAGTAGGACGCCGACGGCAGCTTTTCAGCAGCTGGAAGGGAATTTCCCCTCCAGCTGTTTGCTTTAATAAGCGTGCGGCGCAAGGTTTAAAAGCCTCGGCTGCTATTGTATAATCAAGAGACTGGGGATGGATAGCCTTTTAAAATTCACAGGGTAGGAGATAGTAAATGGGATCCGCCATGACCAATATTTTTACCAAAAATAAATATCTTTACATTGTTCTTGTTTTACTGTTTACCTTTTTGGGCGGGTGGATTATCAGCGGCAAAGTGGGCGGATTGTTTAATATAGATCGATCTACCACGCAAATAAACTACGTTCCCGACCACTCCCTAAAAGTCACCTATCTTGAGGACAAAGAAGGCGCCTATACCATTCAAAGTCTACAAAAATCCCCGCTTAATGGACAATTTATTCC